>Ga0209045_1002158_pt1 | contig 15045 bp, 10 predicted proteins | sample SaaInlLV_10m_DNA_4_FD_184664 | JGI IMG/M metagenome (GOLD analysis project Ga0209045, IMG submission 184664) | Marine microbial communities from expanding oxygen minimum zones in the Saanich Inlet - Saanich Inlet SI072_LV_200m_DNA (SPAdes) (version 2) | ecosystem: Environmental > Aquatic >...
GAACATGCTATTGACTTTCTCTGGAGACGGTCGCGGCATGGCAGCCCTTCGACCAGGCTCAGGGCCTTGAGCAAGTCCCACAGCCGTGGGACGCGTCGAAACGGCCCGTCCCACTCTCGAGAAGCACACAATGTGGGAGGCGGTGCCACCCGGCGACTCTTCGGCCAGACACGGGCGGCAGAGAGAGTCAATAGCTGGGGGGGGGCGGGACACGGAATTCGTGATTCGGGATCCGGGATTCGTGACCGCGGCCGTAATCGAGGAGCCTGTGCGCCGGATATGTGAACGGGAGTGCATCCCTCGTGTTTGGCTGGTGGCGTCGGGCGCGAATAGCGAGCCCGACCCCGGGCCAGTCTTCGATGAGGCTTCGTCCGGGACGGCAAAAGGCGATGCCGAGTATCGTCGTTGGCGGCCCGGGCGGAGAATCGCGAAGAATGGTTCGCCCGTAAGGGTTGCCAGGAAACAGAAAGGCCTCATTCGTCGAATGATGAACGCCGAGCCAGGAAACAGTGCCCGGCCTACGGCTTACCGATCCCTGGCGCGGGAGCATTCCGGTCTCCTCGGTACGTACGTTTGTATGCACCAAGGTGCCCGAAACACTTCCACATCCAGGCATCAGCAAGGGGGGGGGCGCTATTCGCCCCCGACGCCACTAGACGGGACAGCAGAATGAGGAAAGCGAGACCGAGCAAGACTGCGCGCAAAGTGGCGTTGAACGTCGTGACGCTTGGGGCACGAGCGGGAATGGATGAGGTCCTTCCGCCAGGACTCACCGACGCGACAGCAAAGCTGCTCGTTGAGTCCGGCGCAGTTGGGGGAAGGGCGGTGCGTTTCTCCCGTTCGCGGATGGCTGTTCGTATCTACCTCGCGTTCGACTGGATGATGCCTGGGCAGTTTGAGGCCTTTGGCCACAGGAAGGCGTTCTGTGAACGCCAGGTCAGAGACGCCATTGGCGCGAGCGCGAAGCAGGTTCTGGTCCTGGGCGCTGGGTATGACACGATCGGATGGCGTCTGGCGCCGGAGTTTCCCGACGTACAGTTCTTCGAAGTCGATCACCCGGCCACGGCTCGCCTCAAGGAAAAGGGCATCGAGCGCATGGGAGCGTGCGCGAATCTCCACCTGTTGGCAGAGGATCTCGGTGAACGAGAACTGGCGGATGTTCTTCAGTCGAACAAGGCATGGGACAACGCATCGCCAACCGTTTTCGTGGCTGAAGGCCTGCTGATGTATCTTCCACCTGAGGCGGTGGGAGCCTTGTTCCGCCAATGTGCAGCAGTCAGTGGCGAGGGCAGCCGAATCGCCTTTTCCTACGTCGGTACGCGCAAGAACGGTCGACCCGACGCGGGGCCATGGTCGTGGCTTGTTCTGTCGCTGCTGAGAGTTGCGGGGGAGCCGTGGCTTTGGAGCATGCAGCCAGAAGAGCTTGATCTGTTCTTGCAGACGCACAATTGGACAGTCGCACCAAATCTGCCCTTGCCTTCCAAGAGGTGTGGCATTGAGTTCTTCGGCGTCGCTGTGAAATAGGATCGCCGAACAAGGTGGATGCCGGGCCCCCCTCCCGCTGACTTGTCCCGCCATAGCCGCCCTTGGGGGCGACGGCGGATCAGGGCTCTGCCGGAACGGAGCTGCGTCCCGCAGCCGCGGGATAAGCGGTCTTCACTCTCCAGACACGTCACCCCACATTGATTGGCATCTGAAGAGGAGCAGAGGGGAGAACAGCGACGTTGGCGCCGGGGAAGCGTTTCGTCATTGCGGACATGAGCCGGTCCCAGTCGTGGTCGCAATACCACGTTGAGTCGGCCGGTGCGAATCCCTTCCCAACTTGTGGGCTGTACAGGAAGACTTGAGCGTCCCGCAGGAGCTCAGGTGTCCGCTCCGGCACCACTCCCGGGGGCTTTTTCATGTAGGGGGCACGCGGCCCGTGGTAGACACCGTGCCAGGGGCAGGGATCTGCGAAATCAATAATGACCAACACCGGACAGCCACAACGCTGTCCCGGAATGGTCGTCTTGGAGAGCTGCGTCGGGTCGCCGTCGAAGGGGTAGGCGTTGGCGATCACCAGGTCGGGGGAGAAGCCGGCCAGGTCGGTTTCACAGACCTTCCGGGCCAGTTTGACTGCGCTGCGATGGGCTCTGGTGGGGTCGCCCACCCGCAGGCCGGCCAACGTCTTGTCCCCATTCATCACCGCGCAGACTGACATGGTGAGGCCCATCAGGGCAGCCGCCTCCTCGATGTCGAGCCGTGCAGGTGAGAGGTGCGGCGCGCACCCCCATGGTCCCCCGGAAATGCGGGTGTGGTGGAACGTGCTTGTGGACACGTGGGCTATTCCGGGAAGCACCATCTTGGCGCCGCCTCCCCAGCCGGTGAGCGTATGCGGGTAGGCCGTCGACACCGACACCGAGAAGTCGGCTTCCGCGGCGACTCGGTTCACCAGCACCGGGGTGGCCCGGGAGGTCAGACCGACGAAGCTCACATCCGTACTGAAGGCATCGTGTGGGATGACGTGACCAACCTGGCCCATCACGGCTCCCAGCCGGTGCTTGTTCTCGAGCTGCGTCATCGTGCGGTGCGCACCTCCGCCGAGGATAATCGAGATGCCTTCCCTGGGCACGCCGGCTTCGCGGAGTTCATCAAGAATGGCAAGGCATAGGGGCTCAGCCGGCGTTGGGCGCCGGAAGTCGTCCACGAGGATTGCCGCCGTGCGAGCGCCTCGGGCCGTCTCCCTGATGGGGAGGGCACCGACGGACCGTGAGAACGCCCGCGAGATGCCGGCCTCGGTCATTGGCGACGCGCCACGATGCGGGAACACGTCAATATCCCAATCAGCGGGCGGGAAGAAGGTGGCTTCGCGGTCGTTGTATCCGGCCCCGACACGTAGGCGAACAGGTCGTTTCTTACTCACAGATAAGTCTCCCTGAGCACTCAGAATCGGCCGAAAGGCAGGTCTGCCATACCGACACGGACATCGAGATCTTCCGTCTGTTCAAACACGTACTGTCGGCATTCTGCAACGGACGTGAACGGGCAGTCCGGATTGACCCCCAGGCTGAACGATAGGTCAGTGCCGCCGAACAGGATGAGGTCTACGCCCCGCTGCACCAGGTTTCTGACGCTGAGGACAGCCTCGATCGTCTCTATCTGGATCGCCAGGATGCCGTTGGCATTCCACCAATCGGCATAGCCCCGGGGTGACATGGCCGGATCGTAGCCGTAGGCAAGGCGCAGGCCGCAGCTGCGGTTTCCTAGAGGAGGGTAGTAGACGTTGGCCACGGCATCCTCAACGGTCGTTGACGTTTCCACCATGGGGATCAGCACTGCGGCGGCTCCGAAGTCCAGCAGGCGACTGCTCAGCCACGCGGCGTCGGGGTGCGGGGTCCGCAACATAATCGGGACGCCGGCTTCTGTTGCCATCGTGAGGAAGGCGGCCAGCTGCGGCTCCGAGTAGGGAGCATGCTGGAGATCGACAAAGGCCAGGTCCCAGCCTTGTCCTTCCGCCTTGGCTCGGATCTCCTCTCCCGAAAGTTCCACTGACAGCATCCCGATGTGCAGCGGTGCGTCTGAGTGAACGCGTTCTTTCAACGTCATGCGGTTACCATCCCTCATTCTCGCCTGGTTTCGGCAATAGCGGCCCCCTCAATGTGCACGGTCCAACGGCGACGTCAACGCCCGAGACACGTCTTATCAGACCGGACGCTCTCTTTCCTGCGGCGAGCGACGTCAGTCTATCCGGCACGAACGACCTGCAGGATCCGATTCTCTGCCCTATCTTAGGGCCGCAGGTTCACGCGTGACTATCAGGAGGAAGTGACATGCCACTCAAGTTCCGCAAGCAGTTGATCGCCGACGAACGCTACGAATCGGCCGGTGTCTTTGACGTCGATGGTGACGGTGTGCTTGATATCGTTTCGGGAGCCTTCTGGTACAGAGGACCTGATTTTTCGGAGTGCTACCCCGTTGGGGATGTCCAGGCTGAAGGGGAGTACTTTGACGATTTCAGCACAATTCCGCTCGACATCACCGGCAATGGTCGCCCGGATTTCATCACCGGGGGCTGGTGGGGAGGAACGCTGCGGTGGCGTGAAAACCCCGGGGAGGCGGGGCGTGAATGGCCGGAGCACATCGTGGCTCCCTGCGGCAACATCGAGACGACTCGGGCGTGGGACATTGATGGCGACGGCCGTCCTGAGATCATTCCCAATACGCCGAACGGTCCCCTGCGGGTCTACAAGCTCAGGGCTGATGAGGCCGGCAAAGGCACGGGAGAGTTCGAGGAGCACGTAATCCTGGACCGGACGCAGGGGCATGGACTGGGCTGCGGCGACATCACCGGCAACGGGCGCCCCGACATTGTGCTCAACAACGGCTGGCTCGAGGCCCCCGAGCTACCGTACGAACAGGAATGGACCTGGCACCCGGAGTTTGATCTGGGCAGCGCAAGTGTCCCCATTCTGGTTGCGGATGTCAACGGGGACGGTCTCCCCGACCTCATCGTTGGCGGGGCTCATCGCTACGGTTTGGAGTGGTACGAACAGCGATTGGAGGCGGGAACGCGCACCTGGATCCGGCACGACATCGATCCCTGCAACAGCCAGTACCATGATCTGTTCTGGGTGGATATCGATGGCGATGGTCAGAACGAGCTGGTCACGGGGAAACGCTACCGGGCTCACAACGGCAGGGATCCCGGATCCAGCGACGATGTTGGCACCTATTACTTCAAGTGGACGGGTGAGTCGTTCGCCAAACAAGTCATCGACCATGGGCCTACCCGTGAGGGAACAGGCGTGGGAATCCATTTCGCGGTCAGGGATCTCAATGGCAACGGACGTCTCGACATTGTCGCTCCCGGCAAAGACGGGCTTTACGTCTTCTGGAACGAAGGCTTGACCGGCAGTTGATGGTGTTGTCCAGACTGAGCCGCAGCCCAGTCCCCGAAGGGTAAGCGGTCTTCGACGTCTGAACCGAGCCGCGACTAACAGGAGCGGTCTTCCTGTGCGGCGACCTACTCCCGCTGGTCAGGGCTCTGTCGGAGATTGTCCCCTCCCGTTGGTCAGGGCTCTGTCGGAGATTGTCCCCTCCCGCTGGTCAGGGCTCTGTCGGAGATTGTCCCCTCCCGTTGGTCAGGGCTCTGTCGGAGATTGTCCCCTCCCGTTGGTCAGGGCTCTGTCGGAGAGACGAGGGCATCGCTTCGGGGACTCGAAACTCCCGTTTGCCGCCGCTACGTTAGTGGGTATGCAACTTTCTTCCCGACAACGCAAGTGGCTCGTGGTCTTGGCGCCGGCCGTGATCGTTCTCTGTGTCAGCCTGTTCCGAAAGGACCGCGGGATTGACATCGACGAAGTCTATTGGGTCGGCTCGACCTACTACTACCATCTTCTGGCCCACGAACGGGATGTCAACCATCCGGACTGGCAGCTCCTGCCGGCTCGGGAGAACCCACCCATCGGGCGGTACCTGATGGGACTCTACCTCAACCTCTTTGGTCGATGCATTGGCACGCCTGACCTGATGGCTTCCTTTTACCTGAATTTCGACCCGGAGAAAGGGCACTGGGGGAGCGGACCCGCCTACGACAAACGTCACGCCGTGGCAATGAGGGCAACTGCTGAGACCGCAGCGGCAATGAAGGAGAATGGTCGCCTCCCCGCCGATCGCAGCGCAATACGGATTGTTCGCACCATGGTCGTGCTCTGTGCGATGTGCTGTGCGGTCATCATCGGGCTGATCGGGTGCCGTTGCGGGAGTCGTCCTGCGGGGTTGTTAGCCGGCAGCATCTGCGCGGTGCATCCAGTGATGGTACATGCGTACGGTCTTGCTCTGATCGACATGATTGCCTTGCTGTTCGCCTGTCTGACCGTGCTTCTGTACATGTCTGCCTTTGATGAACGCCGTGGCGTGAGGCGGCGTTTCGACTGGCGCTCAGTCTTGTTGGCGCTTGGGATCGGGGGAAGCCTGGCCTGCGCCTGCGGTGCCAAGATGAACTCTCTGGTGGTGGCGGCCGTGGGTGTCTGCCTGGGCGTGTGGGCCGTCGCGGGACAGGCGCACCGCCGCCGGGTGGCCCATCGGGAGGCGGCCATTGTTTTGGCGGGCGGGGGGATTCTGTCTTTCGTGTTCTTCGTGGTCCCGAATCCGACCCTCTATCCAGCCTTTTTCAATGGGCTTGTCGCGTTGTTCCGGGAGCACGCGTTGACGGCCGGGATTCAGGAGACCTTTGTTCGGGGCGCGCTGCACACGATCCCTACCCGTTTGGCTTTCCTGGGACAGACCCTGGTCGCTTCCCCTCTGATCATGGCTGCGGTGGCCGGTATGGCCGGCTTTCAGGCGTGGTGCTGTCTGAATGACATGCCCGAGGGGCGAGCCAGGCAGGGCCTTGCCATCGTCGTTTGCTGGTGGTGGGTGGCGTTCGTGCTGCTGCTCGCGTGGGTGCCGTTCGCATGGGGCCGCTACGCGCTACCCCTGCTCCCCGCAACATGCCTCATTGTCGGCAAGACGTGTGATGATCTCGTACGCTATGCGCGAGCCCGTTGGGGGACGGCACCCGATTCTGAGCCCCTATCCTGAAGTGGCTTTCAGGTTTGGGAGCCAGCTGCCTATCTGTTAAGGAGATAACGATGGCCGATGTGCGCAGACCCAATGTGGTGCTGGTATTGACAGACGATCAAGGCTATCCGCCGCTCGGGTGTAACGGACACCCGTTCATCCAGACCCCCAACCTGGACGCCTTCCACGGTCGATCTGTGCACTTCGAGCAGTTCCATTCCGGCACGACCTGCGCCCCCACCCGTTCGGGGCTGATGACCGGGCATTACTGCAACTCAACCGGCGTCTGGCACACCATCGGTGGGCGCTCCCTGCTGCGGCGCAACGAGTGGACACTTGCAGACGCGCTTCAGACAGCCGGCTATGCCACCGGCATGTTCGGCAAGTGGCATCTGGGGGATGACTATCCGTATCGCCCGCAGGACCGGGGCTTCCAGACGGTCGTGTGCCATGGCGGCGGCGGCATCAGCCAGGGACCGGACTGGTGGGGGAACGACTACTTCGACGACACCTACCTGGTCAACGGAGAGCCGCGCGCCTTTGACGGGTATTGCACTGACGTTTTCTTCCGGGAAGCACTTTCGTTCATTGAGGACCATCGTGACGAACCATTCCTGTGTTACATCGGCACCAACGCACCGCATGGGCCGTACAACGTCGAGCCCGAGTACCAGGGCCTTTACACTGATCAGGCAGAACGGGAGAACTATGCCCGCTTCCTGGGGATGATCACCAACATCGACGAGAACTTCGGAACCCTCCGAGCCAAGCTCGCCGAACTCGGGCTGGAGAATGACACCATACTCATGTTCATGAGTGACAATGGGCAGTGCGGCGGAGCGGCAGGACGCGAGCCCGGCGTCTACAATGCCGGCATGCGCGGCTTCAAAGGCAGCGAGTACGACGGCGGACACCGCATTCCGTTTTTCATGCGCTGGCCGGCCGGAGGCATCGAGGAGGGACAGCCGGTAGAGGAACTGACATCTTACGTGGACTTCATGCCGACCATCCTTGACCTCTGTGGTGTTCCCGTTCCCCCGGAGCGGACCTTCCACGGCGACAGCGTGACTTCGCTCATCCACGGCGACAGCAGCGACCCCAAGTGGCGGGAGCGGGTTGTTGTTACCGACACACAGCGCGTCTCCAACCCAATCAAGTGGCGCAAGAGCTCCGTCATGAAGGACACCTGGCGCCTCGTCAATCACGATGAACTCTATGACCTGAGTGTCGATCCGGGGCAGACGACCAATGTGGCAGACCAGCACCCCGAGCTTGTTGCGGAGTTGCGCGAGGCCTACGAGGAGTGGTGGGATGTTTGCGCGGAGCAGATGGCCGAGGAAATCCCGATCTCGATTGGGGCTGCTGACCAGGAGGTGGCGGTTCTCCGCACGCACGACATCCGCAATGATGATTGCGATGCCGTCTGGAACCAACAGCAGATCCGAGGCGGGGCGACCTGCCTCGGCTGGTGGGAAGTGTTCGTTGAGGAGGATGGAGTCTACGGGTTTGATCTGCGCCGTTGGCCTGTGGAGTCCGGCCATGCCCTCAAGGATGGCATTGATGGCGACGATGTGGTGTTCAGGCGCGATGCGATCGCAGAGCACGCACACGCGTCCTACACCGGCGGCAAGGCCATCAACCTGCAGAACGCTCTGCTGGAGATCAGTGGCATCCCGCAGATGAGCACGGCGATCAGCGATGGTGATGTCGGCGCGACGTTCGAGGTGGAACTGAAGCGCGGGCCGATTCATGTGCGCGGCTATCTCACCAACTACGAGGGTCTGATGATGTCGCCGTACTACGTCTACGTGAAGAAGGTGGGATAGCCAGGGGGGTGTGTGGAGGTCCGGTCATCCCTGACCGGCTACGTCTACGTGAAGAAGGTGGGATAGCCAAGGGTGTGTGTGGAGGTCCGGTCATCCTTGACCGGCGGACATCCGGGCACCGGTTTGGAAAACCGGCCTCCAGGATCACAACGACAGAAGCACCGGTTTGGAGAACCGGCCTCCAGGATCACAACGACAGAAGCACCGGTTTGGAGAACCGGCCTCCAGGATCACAGCGACAGAAGCACCGGTTTGGAAAACCGGCTTCCAGGCTAACCGACAAAAGCCCGCAGGCAATCGCGGGAGGCCCGTCCGGGCTCGTTGCGGATCTCGAGAAACATGGGGGCGTGGTTGAGTTGACCGCTGTTCCAGGCCCAGAAGAAGGAGGCCAGGGATATCAGGGGGCCGAACGGCGCGTGGATGGGCTGATGATTGCCGCTTCCGTTGACTTGGTGCAGGTGGTAGCCGACTGCCTCCGTCCCAACCTCGGCGTACCAACGGCCGAGGATCCACTCGGACGAAAATGGGGCGTTGTTGCGGGCGTGTCCCAGGTCCAGGTGCAGGCCGATGGGGGCGTTTCCGAGGCGTTTGCGCAGGAGGCGGACCCAGGCCATGCACTCATCCGGAAGATAGCCGAAGCCTCGGGTGCCGTCGGTCGGTTCGCCCTCGTTCATGTGCAGGTTCTCAATGCCGATGGTCAGTCCCGCATCATTCAGCGGCCGGAGGCCGTTGACGAAAGCGTCCGCCATCGCTTCCCAGGCCACGCCGCCGGGGGCCATCTGGGCCACGGATGCCCTCGGAACATGCACGGTCACACGTTCGGCTCCGAGATCCAACGCCAGTCCGACGGCCCCCGCAAACGTATCCGTGCCGGTGACCTGTTGGGCTGCGACATCCCACCGCAGATTCGGCAAGTGGAGCGATAGGGTGGTCCCGCCGTTGTCGCGCCAGACCTGCACGAGATCCCGAAGTCGCTCGTCATCGTCGTTCAGCGCCAGATCCGCCCGAAGTTCCAGGCAAGCAACCGCAGCCTCCGCGGCCTCCGCCAGATCAGCCATGGTGCGGGTCATCGTCGACACCCCGAGCAGATCAATGAACTCGCGTTTGGCTGCTGGCGACCAGTGCCGTGGATCGGTCTCGGGGAAGGAGATATCCTCGCGCGACCACGTTCCGTTGCCACGGCTGAAGATCGCGATTCCGGGTGGGGCGTGCTTCGCCTTGTCAGGGTCCAGCCCCCGGACCACGTGTACGGGGACGCCGCCCAGATTCCCCGTGGCGTCGAAGTGCTTGTGGCCGACGAGGATCAGGCTGATGCACCCCCGTCGGCACAAGCTCTCCAGCCAAACGCGGTCCTCGGGCGGCCAGGCCTGTGGCGGGCAGTGGGTCACGACCGCAGCCTCGTTGACTTCCGCAAGTCGCTGCTCAAACCGGCCCTTTTCCGGCTCGGCCACTGCCTGGTCGGCTGTGTCGAGCGTGATCAGGGACCAGCCGTCGCCGTGGAAGGCGTCGGGGGTCGAGAACATGGCGCGAACCCGACCGGCGTCGTGCGGTCTCCGCAGCTCAGCATTGCCGGGGGTTTGGACCAAGGGGATTCCCACACCATCCATGGCGTCCACTACGCGTTGGGCTGTCGGCAGGTCTCCCCCCGTGGTCAGATCTCCTGTACCGGCAATGACCGTGATGTTACGCTCAAGGCAGCTCTCCACGGCCCAGCGCAGCGCGGCTTCTTGCGCGCTGCCCCTGCAATCGGGCAGGTGACTGTCAGCGATAACGGCGATCGTCTCTGGCATGGTTTGCTCTTCTTCCGGTGGCGGCACTCACGCTCCGGTGCCCGGCTCCGGCCAGTTGAGGTGTTTGTGGAGGAAGGCGAACGTTCCTACTCCGTGGATGGAGTGCGGGCCGTCAAAGATCTCCATTTCAGTCTTGTCACCGAGCCCCATCAGGTCGTAGTGTCGGAACGTCCTGGCGTACTCGTAGGCCACCCATTCATCCGGGGCCACGCCATCGTGGTGCCCACGTTCGACCATAAAGGGGCGTGGGAAGATCAACCAACTCATCTCGGCATAGTTGAACGTGTTCCCAAGGTTGAACTCGCACATGTCGTATTCGGGCGTGAACAGGTAGCTGCAGTGATGGTGCGCCGAGGCGCACTTCCAGATCCACTCGTTGAAATCGGCTGAGCAGATTGACAGGCAGTAACGCTTAAGGAGCGATGGGACGCGCATCGCGGTCTTTCCGCCGTAGCTGATGCCGTAGAACGCGATCCGTTCGGGATCGACGAAGGGCTGATTGGCGAGCCATTCCAGGGTCACGGCGTGCTGTTCAAGGATGATCGAGAAGAGGGACTTGCCGAGCGGATTCAGCTTGCGCTGCAGTGTCCGGAAACGGTCTTGCCCGATGTAGGGATTCTGTGGGGCATAGACGATGAACCCGCGCTCAGCAAGACGGGCAGCGTACTGGTTATAAGCCGCATCATCCGGCTTGAGCTCGATGACATCCCGAGCCGTTCCTTCCAGGCCGTGTTGGCACACAACCACAGGGCGCCGTTCGTCGGCACGGAGATCCCGCGGCAGAAGCAGGATGCCCGAGGCAACCACGTCAGGATACACGTCCAGCGCCACCTCGTAGCCTGAGTAGGCCGGCTCGTCGTAGATGAGGCGGGTTCCTGGGGCAGGTGGCAGTGACGCGGGGGGGAGTCTACCGATGATCTCTTGCCAGAGGCGGTCGCGGTAGGCATCGGAGTGTGTTTCCCAGGATGCAGCAGACGTTGTGTCCGCCTTGCTCCAGAACTGTGCACGCCGGAACTCCGCCTGGCGCAGCAGCGTCTGGGTGTGTTCGACCAGCTCGCGAAATTGCCGCTGCTGTCGTTGGTCGTCCGCGGGAGGGATGTTGTCCGCAGGTTCGAGGCGGTCGGCACTGGCCTGGTTGCACGGGAGGCCAAGGGCATCCAGGAACGCTGTCAGGGCCGCGACGCCACCCGGAATGGCGGCGTCTTCTTCCGGAATGATCAACTCGAGCACCGGAGCCGGCAGCAAGCCCTGCGTGAGTTCCCGCGCGCGATGGATTTCCGCAGCCACGGCTTCAGCCGGCGGCGTGTCGATCCGTCCCGAAGCGGCGACGGCTGAGCGTCCTTTGGTCGCGGTTGAGGGGGCGTCAACCGCCGGGCATGCACACGCCTCCACGACCAGTGCTCGGGGAGCGATCAGGCTGGCAATTTCTGCATCGCCAAACGCCTCCAGCAGACCGAAGACGTTCCGGTAGATCGGTTCCTGCCATAGGGCTTCGCGCGGGGCGAAATATCCAAGCACGGCTGTGGCGGAGATGCGTTCGTCGAGCGCAGCGGCATAAAAGGCGAGCAGACCGCCTTCACCATAGCCGATGACGCCGATCGGGCGCTGACTCGCGTCGTTTTCACTGTTTGCGCCGGTGAACCAATCCACGGCTGCCAGGATTTTCTGGACCTCGTAACCGACGACGTGATGCCCCAGTTCGAATGCGGCTCGGTAGATGAGCTCCCGGTGAGGCATGTTGGTCATCTTGATCCCCGGCAGGCCAGAGTGTGTGCAGGCCCGGCTGATGAGTGTCGGGATGAGAACGCGACAGCCCTGACCAACCAGATGGCGCGCGAACTGCGCACGTTCCGGAACCCCCGGTACGAGTCCGGCAAGGGCTTCCGGAGGTGTGTCACAATCGGGCAAGGCAATGACACTGGCGTGTGCGTGGCCGTCGGGTTCGAGCAGCAACCCCTCTGCTGTCACACCTTCCATGACCGTCCATGCGACTGCGCGGGCCGTGCCGCAGCTCCTTCCGGACTGGGAGGCGGAATTGGGGCGCGACGGCCTGGGTACCAGGGGTGTTGACATGACCACCGGCAGGCGCGGATCGGCAGCCCCTATGATCTCTGCCAAATGAGTCCGGTTCGGCTCTGTCGACATCGTGTAGGCTTCATGGCTGGAGAGATCCCGGGCCCAATGGGCGGCACGGGTGGCCCGAGCCGTGTCAGTCGCCTGGTCGAGGAAACGGTGGATCCCATCCACCATACTTCCGGCAGGATCTGGATTGACTGGAAGCACCTGTGTGCCGATGAGAGAACCCGGGGGCGTGGAGTTGGTCATGGCCTTTCCCTTTCCGGCGGTTTCAGATGGGCTCTTCTCGGTGAAAGTCGAACTTTGTAGTGCGGGTGGCCCCACAAAGGCATTGTCGTTGCGCTACATTCCAGCAGCTGTCACCCCAACTGATCCCGGTGATTGGGAGAACTTGAATGATGTCATGTGCTGCTGCCACCCGTTTCCTCGCCGTATCGAGTCTCGCCTGTGTTGCGGTCGGAGCTGTTCCTGTCTCCGAGCTCTCGGCTGTTTACCGTCACGGGCAGATCTTCCTGACGTGGTCTGAAGGTGACACGCCGGAGGGGACAAACTTCAATGTATACAGTCACTCTGTGCCGATCACGGCCGCTACGCTCGGCAAGGCGACCCAGGTCGGCCACCACGTCGAGCGTCACAGTGCCCGGGACTGGTGGCAGGATCCGGCTTCGTTTGACCGCAAAGCCGAGCCTGGCGAGCCGGCGGGTTTTGTCGTTGAAAGCGGAACTGACCCTCTCGATCCCGGCGGCGGCTTGTTTGTGCATACGGTCATTAAAGGTGATCCCGAGACACTCTACTTCGCTGTCACGGTGACTGCACCTGACAGAGCCGAGGATCGAACGATCGTTCCGGGGGAGAACGCCCTGCTCGAGGGCGTTTCAGGTAAGCTGGCTTTGATTCAGCCCATCTGGTTGAGCAAGAGCGCCGCACCGGCAGCCGGTGCAGGGAAGGGCAAGAACCTGATTCTCTCCCTGCACGGCAGAGGCGGTGGTGTGACCGCAGGGAAGAGGAAGGGGACGGTCAACTGCCTCGTGTTTCGGAGTGTCGGACATGGCTGGCGTGAAGGACTTCCGTCGAAGTTCCGCCTCTCTGTCGGGGCCACGAGCGTGGTCATTTCTCCCATGGATCGTGTTTGGGTTGGGCGGCCAGTGAAGGAGTCGCGTGATGCCCGGGACCATTGCCCTGCTGTCAACACGTGGTGGTATGGGTACAATCGGCATATCTACGAAACAACACTGACAGCCGAGACGGTTTGTCCCAATTACACGGAACGCTACTTGCTCTACCTGGTCCGTTGGGCGCAGAAGTACCTGGGAACAGATCCTCCGCGGACCTACATCAAGGGCGGCTCAATGGGCGGCTCAGGGACCGTCGCCATGGCTCTGCACTTTCCTGACGTTTTTGCCGCGGCATTCGCCCAGGTGCCCGTCTACTCCTGCACCAAGCCGGGCAAAGGGAGTGCTACGCGTCTGGAGTGCACCTGCGGTCCTCTCAACAAGCCGGCTTTCACTGCCGATGGCACGCCCTTGCTCGAGTACATGAACGGGGCCCTGCAGATCTCAAAGGCAACGGGTGATATCCCCCCGATTTTCGCCACCAACGGCAGAAAAGACGGCTCCATCCCCTGGGAGAACAACCCGCCCTTCTACTCGGCAGCCAATCAGTCCCGGCAGGCGTTTGCCGTGTATTGGAACAACGGGGCCCACGGCATGAGCCGCGACGCACCGGCCGACTGCAAAGCCTGGGGCCGCCAGTTCACACGCTATCGCCTGGATCAGAGCTATCCCGTCTTCTCCAGTTACTCGGACAACCGGAACTACGGGAGCGGCCATGCGGCTGACGGCGACCTGCAGGGCTGGATCAATCGCGGACTGGACTGGGCTGACCCCGTGGATACTCCGAGGGAGCACGCCCTGACCGTGACTGCGATTTACGAAGGCATTGCTTATCCCGTCACGGTCGACGTGACGCCACGCCGCCTGCAGAAGTTCAAGTTGCGCCCGGGAGACAGCGTGCAAGCGACCGTTGGCCCCGCAAAGCCGGTCACGTTGGCCGTGGATCGACACGGCTTGCTCACGGTCCCAAAGGTCGTGATCAACGACGCCAAGGGAACGAGGATCCGTCTTGTTCGTGGCGAATAACCGTCCGTACGGCACTCCGGAAAGCAGGGGGGCAGTCGACATGAAGCTGCCGCCGTCCCCCCGCGGGCTTGTCTGACGGCAGCGCCCGGAGAACTCCGCCCAGAGAGCGGAGCTACGGAAGATCCCGCCTGCCAGGCGTCCAATAGTAGCGCCGCCCTCTGAGCGGCTGCCTCACGAGTTCTTCCTCCTGGAGCGCGAGTCTTCCCGATGTCGCCTGACGGGCTCGCCTGACGACGCATCCGGTGAACTCCGCCCGGAGAGCGGAGCTACGGAAGACGGGTGTCCGGGGTAGCGCCGCACTCTGAGCGGCTGCCTCGTGAATCCCTCCTCCTGGAGAGCGAGTCTTTCCGATGTCCCCCGACGGGCTCGCCTGACGGCAGCGCCCGGTGAACTCCGCCCAGAGAGCGGAGCTACGGAAGATCCCGCTCGGTTTGGCGTCTTTACGTTTCTTTCCTGACTCGGTTCCTACGTGCTATTGTAGGCATCGCATTCAGGTGTCGACGCATCTGCCTCCTCATTGGGCGACGGTCCGACAGTTCGGAGTTACGGATGAGCGGGCACCCCTGCCGAAGGTCCGGCAGACACATTGGAGGGTGTAACTCCCGTCGAGGGCCAGATCGGTCGCCGTCCAGAGGCCGCCTCCCACTTTGGGGGCGTCCGATTCAGTGTGGGAGG
>Ga0209045_1002162_pt1 | contig 15010 bp, 10 predicted proteins | sample SaaInlLV_10m_DNA_4_FD_184664 | JGI IMG/M metagenome (GOLD analysis project Ga0209045, IMG submission 184664) | Marine microbial communities from expanding oxygen minimum zones in the Saanich Inlet - Saanich Inlet SI072_LV_200m_DNA (SPAdes) (version 2) | ecosystem: Environmental > Aquatic >...
TAAGGTGGTTTCCACAATTGTAAGCCCTTTGCCGAGGTTGCTTACAATTGCACCGGTTGCCCGCCCGGTGCGGCCATCGGTCGGGAAAAAAACGGGCGTCTCATTTTACAGGAACACTGAGCTCTGGTAGTTCTGTCCGTTTCCCCATGAAGTCCAAGGAGGTCGAGAATCAGTGGCGTATCCAAAAAAACCTTAAGGTGTTTGAATGTCTTCTGTGTAGATTCAAGATCTGGACAAAGCAGGGCGTTCGAAAGCATGTATCCCTTGACAATTACCATTATGTGCTCGAAAAGATCAGAGTCCTTTTCACTAGCAGTCTTTACAAAAGAATGCACAAAAAACTGATTCCGAGCAGATGCCTCCGGAAGTTCGGGCAGCGCAGTGCCACTGACGTAAGTTCGCACACACTGCACGGAAAACTGAGACACAAAGGCGAGCAGCGCAGTTGTACATTCATCTGGAGAGAGCTTTACGCCGCATGTAATTTCTGCATATTCGGCGAAGGCGGAGACAACGCTTCCGATCTCCCGACTCGCCTGTGCCTTCCGCGGCCCCAAATCTCCGTCCTTGATATTCTTCTCAAGTCGATATATCCCATCTTCTTGAACGAAATAACCTGACTTTCTAAATCTCTTCAGAACGTAATGAATTACTTGCGTCGGTATTCTAAGGGCAAACTCCTGCTCAATTTTGTCCCTTACAGATGCGTCAGTTATTGGATCCCCTCTCATACCTACTAAGACATGTTTGACAAAAGGGCGAAGATATTCAATGTAGTCTCTTCCCTGAAGATCAGAATTGACCTTGAGCATTGCTAAGCTCACAAGTGACACTGAATGATCCTTCGGGATTTCTGACGTGGGAACAGTATCCTTCATCTCTATACCTCCCCGGCTTCGTTTACTTGTTGTTGCGAAATCCGCACGCCGCCCGTCTCAACCGTCGCCGTGATGGTTCGCGTAACCGTCTGGCTCTTGCTGAACGGGCGGACCAGCAGTCGGTCGAACGGATCCTGCACACGCACCAATTGCGGGGTCGGCGTGGCACAGTGATAGACGACATAAAGCCAGTAGTCGTCGCGCAGATTGCAGGCACGCGCCCACTCGTTGTCGGTCACCTCGATCTCGCCAGTCGATGCTCGCCCCTTGACCTCGATACAGCGGCGTTCATTCCCCGGCAGGATCGAGAGCAGGTCGAACCCAGGGTGTTCGGGCAGCCCGGCGGCACGCGCGAGTTCGGGCGTATGAACGAAACGCACGTCCCCGCCTGACGCTTCCTCGTAGGCTTTTGTCAGATCCATTGCGATCTGCTCGACGTTGGCCTCCAGCTGTTCCTTGTCTGCCTTGGCAGCGGAGGGCACAACCAGAGCATGGGCGATGAAATCGGTGTCGCCTGGCACCAGCAATTCCGGCTCCCGGCGGACGATTGACAGTGTCTGGTCGCGACGGTATCGGAGTTTGCGTTGTTGGGTCTTGATTCTGGAGAGTTCCGCGGCGGCCCCCTTGTTGCCGTCACGCGCCTTGGGGCTAAGCTTGGCTCGGGCTGCCGCCAAGTCGGCCTCTTGGAAGTCGAATCCGCGTTCAACGAAAGACTCGCGTTCGGGCAGGGCGTCCATCAGCCGCTTCCGCCGTTCGACAGCCATACCGCGGCAGACGCGTTCCATGAGATAGGCGCTCGCCTGGTCGCGAAGCTTGGCCGCTGCCACGGCCAGGCGCTGCCCCTGCGGCGGTAATCCCTCGCCGCCACGCAAGAGCAACAAGTGCTCAACTGGACACACTGAAATATCCGCGTTCTCACTTTGGCGGATGCCGACCAGGCGGCATTCAACGGTTTCCTCGTGAGCCAGCTCAGAAATCTCGGGGTCGGCCTTGCGCACGACCGTTAGGCAGGCGAGGTGGAACAGGTATGGCTTGTTTGCTGTCGGATCAACGTAGACGGCACCACGCAGGGCTTGTCGTCCAAGTTTTTCCCTGACCAACTCCCGGAAGCGCTCGAAGACCGGCTCGCCAGGGTGCATCCAGATACACGCCTGTCGGTCGTCGGGGCGTTGAACGGAAAGCCGCTTCGATTGGTTGGTTGGGTAGGTATCCAAGACCTCGAGGAGCGGATCGGTCGCGCCTTTGTTGGATGGCACGAGGCCGAAGGTCGCACCCAGGTCGCCATCCACTTCTATGCCGATCTGCGGGGCGGCGGCTGACACGAACCGGCGAACGTAGCCGGGAAGTAGGCGAAAGAAGGTTTCGTGTTCGATGCCCTCGCGCAGACGCGGTAATTCTCTCTTGACGTCGCCACCGTCGCCATACAGGCGACGTTCTCGTTCCTCGATGGCTTTGATCTGTTCCTTGGTCAACTGCCCGTCGAGTTCCCCGGCGACGGCGTCGCCACCATCCTGCAACGCCCGCTCCATATAGTCCTTGATCGAGACGCCGACAAAGACACGGCCGATACTATCGAAGACCTTGTCGGACTTGAGCTGCTTGCGGATCTTCTCCAGTTTGTCGAGCAGTGTCTTGAGCACGCGACCTTCGCGGGTCGCTGGGGCCACGAGATTGACAATGCACACGGGATCATGCTTCTGACCGTACCGATGAATCCGGCCCATGCGCTGTTCGAGTCGCGCCGGGTTCCACGGAATATCGTAGTTGACCATAATCCAGCAAAACTGAAGATTGACGCCTTCGGCGGCGGCATCGGTACAGACCATCAACCGGGCCCCGCCGTCCTCGGGCGAAAGCCGGAACGTCTCGATCTCTTCCTGGCGTTTCGTGAAGTGCATGCCGCCGTGGATCTGCGCGATATGTCCCGCGTAGCCCATGCCGCCGAGGCGGCGCACCAGGAAGTCCATGGTATCCCGATGCTCGGTGAAGATGAGCATCTTTTCCTCGGCAAAGCGACTGTCGGTGATCACTTCTCGGAGCTTGTCGAACTTGGATTCCACCCCGGCTTCGTGGACATGCTGCGCAAGGTTGCGCAGGGCGACCACCTGTTCCCGCTCAGCGATGAGTTCCGCCAGAGATTCCGCGATGACGCCCTGGAGCAGCGTGTCCTCGGCAACTTCGTTCTCTTCCAAGCCTTCGTCCGTGCTCTCCTCGTCAGCTCCCTTCGAGTCAAACACGTCGTCGTCGTCCTTGATGCGGCGCTGAAGCGTCAGAAGTTGTTCGATGGTGAGCTTCCCGGTCTCAATGTCTTCAATCACCTGATCCAGCTTGCCAATGCGTCGTCCAAAGGAACAGAGCAAGGCATACGTAGAACTGGCCAAGCGTCGCTGGAACACCCCCATGGCCAGACGGGCAGCCGACTGGTTCAGCACCTTGGCCTTGTTATACACGTGGCGGAGATAATCGGTTGTCTCGTCGTAAAGCCGCTGCTCGCCGACCTCCCCTTGAGATAGGGCGTACCCGAGAGTATCGCAGTGACGGACAGGATATAGTGGCTGGCCGTCCAGGCGGACCATCTCCTCCTTGGTGCGGCGGAGAAAGTAATGATGCCGCATCTCGAGCGGGAAGTGCTCAAAAGCCGGCAAGGTCGTCAGCACCTCGGGTTCCAGCAGGCGCCACAGCGCGTAGTAGGGGTAATCCTTCCCCATATGCGGAGTGGCCGTCAGCAACAGAAGGTGGTGTGCATGCCACGGCAGGGACCACCCGGGGTCCCCGGTGTAGACGCCCGCCACTGCCTCCGCCAGCTTGTAGCGGCCCGTCTTGCGGATGCGAAAGTCGTTGCCACGATCGCAGGAAAGCTTGTGGGCCTCGTCAAACACGACCAGGTCGTACGGGTTCACGTTCTCGTCTGCCAGCCGCGCGAACATCCGTTCCCCTGCCAGCGTATCAACACTGACGATGAGCCGGTCGCTGTCGGGGCCGAGAAAGGGGTTGTCGCCCTTCGCATCCTGGCCGCTGACAATGCGGAAGGGGAGATTGAAGAGCACCTGAAGTTCTTGTTGCCAATTGCCGACCAATCCGGCCGGCGGCACGATCAGTACACGCGACAGCAGACGACGCGACAACATCTCACGCACATAGAGGCCCGTCATAATTGTCTTGCCGGCGCCTGCGTCGTCGGCGAGCAAGAACCGGAGACGGGCATGCTGCAGCATCCGGTCATACACCGCGATACGCTGGTGTGGTAGCGGGTCAATGCTCGAGATCTCTGTGGCGAAGGTCGGATTGGCCAGGTGACCGAAGGAGAGGCGTTCACCTTCCACCAGGACCCGGACGACCTCCGGCTTGGCGGTGAAATCTAACAGGGGCGGTCCCGCCGGTTCCGCTGCTGCGGCCGGTTTGTCCGCGGCACTGTCGTCGACCCCGCCCGCCGCTTCCTTGTCCAGTTCGAGAATGCGCTGCCACGAAAGCTGTGACGGTCTGGACTTGCCGTTCTCCCACCGGTTGACCGTCGCAAAGGACACGCCCAACCGTTCAGCCAACTGCGTCTGAGTGAATCCGAGGCGCGCACGCAGGCGCAGAGCCCGATCAGCGTAGTCCTCAGGAATCATCGCTCTTTGTGTGGAAGTGGCCATGGCTTGAATTATACAGTCATATCGCGTGCTGGTCAATCCCATCGTATAGCAAATGTTATATCCATCCCATTATACACTTGAATTCTCAGTGTTTCTGGGCTATGATTACTGTTGTTCGCAAGCTCTTTGACATCGTAGTGACCCAGACGGCTAGCCGTCATGACTCCTTTCTCTCCCGCTGTCTTTTCCGATAGCGGCCTCAGTAGGTGTCGGACTGGATAACCACAGTATCTTGGGTCAGTGGCACCCCGGCGGTGGACTTGCTTCCTTCCGCCTTCGCGCTCCTGTCCTTGCTTCTGCTGGTGTTCTGCTCTGGCTCCCCGTGTCCGGTGCGGTGGTTTTCGTTGCCACTGGGCACGTTCGCTTGGTTCCTGTCTTCTCATTGCTTTGCGACAGGTTTCCGGTGTTAATTCTGGGCTCGTAAGTGATGCGCCTACGAGCCCGGGCGCGAAAACGCGCATCCAGAAAGGAGGTAAGGCCAATGAAAGCCGACAGCTGGTTTCCCGTCTGGTCACGCCGGTCTCGAAACGACCAGGGCCGCAAAAAACTGCGGCTACTGCGCTCGAAGAGAGGCCGTAGTGCCCAAGGGGGTTCTCTGCTCAAAGCGACGGACATGTCGCTGAGACGCGGGGACGCCAGAGCCGCAGGCAGTGACCTGGATCGGTTCGCTCTCGTGGTGACGGACCTCTGCCCGGAGGAACGTGCATTGATAGAGAGCATCCGATCCCAGATTGCCTGTGGAGCCATCAATTGGCAGCTCTGGTTGATTCCTGTGAAAGCCATTGTGTGGCTCGTCTCACACTTCGTCCTGCGCAATGACAGAAATCCCCTGAATTACACATGGCCTCCCCTGCATGCGTGCGGGGGAGCTGAATGATTATGGAACATCTGGAACAACTGAAAGTCGAGGAGTTGGCAAGCTTGCTGGGGCTGGATTCTTCCGCCCTTACCGAGCTGGCCCAGAAGGCGCCGCGCCTTTACCGCGAGAAGAAACTTGCGAAGAAGAGCGGCGCCGTGCGCATTATTGAAGCCCCCCACGACGTGCTCAAGAAGACGCAACGGTTGCTTCTGAACAAAGTGCTGGTGGGGTTGCCGGTTGACCGGATGCTCCACGGCGGGAAGGGCTCATCCACCATCAAAGCCGTGTCACCCCATGTTCGGAAAGCCGTGGTCATGACGCTTGACATCAGGGACTTCTTCCCCTCCGTCACATCCCGCATGGTGCGCACGATGCTGCGCAAGCGCGGCGCCTCAGAAGATGTCGCGCGTCTGCTCACGCGCATTGTGACCCGCAAGCATCATCTCCCCCAGGGCGCGCCAACCAGTCCATGCATCGCCCGGCTCGTGCTGCATCCCGTTGCTGGACACGTCCGCCGCGCACTGCAGAGCGTGGGCACGGCGGCCAGCGCTTCAATCTACGTCGATGACGTTACGGTCAGCGGCCCACCGGGGATCGACCGCCTGAGGAACACGATCGTCAACATTATCGAGCGCCATGGTTTCCGGGTGCACCCCGATAAGGTGAAGATTATGCCCACAGAAGAAGAGCAAGAGAGTCTGGGCATTCGCCTGAACAACGGCATCGAACCGACGCCCGCATTCCTCACCAAACTCGACGAGACCGAACTTGCTCTCGGTTCCGCCCATCCGCGAGTCCGCGGGATGCACGGATATGCCAGATCGCTTCGGCGCGCCCAATCGGTGCTCAGCAAGGAAGGGGGCTGAGATGTCGCGCCAGCAAATGGTCCGAGACCGAATTCGCGCTGCGTGGTCCCTGCTTCTCGATAAGGCCTTTGGGCCCGCGTTGGCCGCAGCGCAGGCAGAGGGCTCGGCCAAGGCCGTAGTTGATGACATCTGGCCCCACATGGGCACCGACGACATTTCCCGGCTTGACAGTGTTGACACGACATTCCTGGCGCGTGAGGGTGGCGTCCCTGCGGATTTCCATCAGCATCTCGAAGAGGCCCTAGCGGTGTGCGCAGAGGACCATTTGCAGGACATACAGGCTGGCAACCCGCATGCCGGAGGAGCGAAGTTGCGCCGAATCATCCGACAGGAGATTGTCGCGCGGCTGGCTGAGATCCAGGTCGCGACGGACGCCATCACTCAATCGGGACGGAGTGAATGCTACGCCCAAGCTGCTACAGTCCGGGATCGGGCGCTTGTACTCCTTAATGACCGCGTTCTCGATGAACTACTCACCCCTGTCGCGATAGGACAACCGGAGGAAGACCGGAAGCGACAGTTGAAGATCCTCACCGCTTTGACACTGCCAGGGGGCAATCGGCAGCAGCGCGACGAAATTCTGAGCGCCATCCGGACGGGCAGTACCTCGTCATTCCCGTTGGTGGCCAAGTACATAACGCGCGGAGCGATTCCGGTTGTCCCCCAGTTTCCGGCGGACATGGAACTAACAGACGAGGGGTTCACCCCGGAACTGCTGACTTTGATCCCACACGCTGCTCACGTGCAGCGGTGTCTGCGGCGATACCAGACCCAGGACGGGATTCTCTGCAGGTTCCTGATGCCGGAGGGGGGTGTCAGCCCGGACTACCAGGGAACATACGACAAACTCGCTGATGTCACACCGGTTCCCGGCACTCCTCTCGTAGCCCCCAAACGTGCCGTTCTCACGACTCAACGCAGGGAGAGGTATCGCATCCCGGATGGTGTTGTCTGTTCTCTGGCGTGTTGCGTTCTGCTCGAATCACTTCTGCGCCAAGTGGCCCACGTCTCTGCAATTCAGGGGGCCGACAAGGCCAGGGGCGGGGATCTACTGAAACGGATGGAAACCATTGTTCCGTTCAGTCCCCGGACAGTTGAACTCCTTCGAGTGGTTTTTCCAGAACGGGGAATGGCGATGCGCGACGCAGTTGTCCATGGTGCTTTCTTCGCTGATGATCCGAACAGTGTCGCAGAGACGGTCGGGGGCCTCACACAGACATTGAAACACTTAGTTGCAGATCTGCACGCCCTGGGACTGAAGGGCAAGGTCTTCGGCACGGCCGCTTGGGATGCCAATGCGAGCTTGGCCTCCGCGGTTGTCCAGACATTCGCAGCGCAGAGCACACCGGGGTATGCCCTGGCGGATTCGTGGGACGTTCCCACGCAGCAACACATTTTTGCGTTGCTCAGAGCCCTGACTCCGGACAAGCGGTTGCTCGGTGAGTGTGCGTTCTTCTTCCATCTCCACGAGCAGCTCAGCATCGACAGAGGCAATCCCCCCGACGACGACCTGCAGTTCATCGCGCTTTTCTGCTGCTTGGCAGTGTTGGAAGAACTTATCCGTGCGGCGTTCGAGGTCCACGGCCTACCTGTGCTTCGCGTCACGCCGGATGGCCGAGATGTTGTCAAGTGTGAACTCGCGATGCTCGATGACGCAGCCGGACAGTTGCTGGACCCGACGGCTGTCGCCCGCGCGTTCGGTAGTGACCTCACTCGGCAGCAGGAGTTTCACCAGAGCCTGGCCGCGGTTAAGGCTTTCCGGGACAGGCTGTTGCATGGCGCGTGGCAAGCCCTGCAGCCCCCGTTTCTCCAACACTCGAACCTGGTTCTCAAGGTCATGTCCGCATTGTGTTCCCGTCTTGAGGTCGAGCAAGGGGCGGCCAGCAACTGCACATCGCACACGAGTTTTCTCTGAACAAGATAGGGGAGGCCCACGCCGGGGAATAACTGCACCACGCCTTGTGTCTACCCATGGACCCGCCGCCTCCTTCCCGCTCCGGATCCATTCGTCCGCCTCGTCCACCCTGAACTTCCAGAGCCGGCCGATTTTGTGGGCAGGCATGCCTCTTCGGGTGATCCACTTGTAGATCGATGTCGGCTTCACTCCGAGGCGGGCCGTGATCTCCTCGAGCGAGAGCCACCGTTCTGTCGGGCTCGCACTCATAGACATTTCCTGTGGTCAACGATCCACCAAATCAGCCGGTACGTCTAGGCATCTCTCTAATGTGACGCTACCTCTCTCGCCCAAGAAAACGCAACATAATCAAACCATGATGGCGCAGTAATTGGCTTCGTCAACAACGCGGTGTGACATATTCGACGTGACCACGCACTCGAAGAACGGGGTGATGCATCCCCGAACCGAAAGGCTTATAAAGACCCGGGTCTTTCTGATCTCAAGGTGATAAACAATGGGAAGACCATACAAGTGCCCATATTGCGGGCAGAACAACAGCATTGCGAAGGGGTTCCGCCGGAACACAGGCGGGAAGGTCAGGCTCCGACGCTGCAGATCGTGCGGACGTCGTTGGACCGTAAAGGACAGCTTGGCGCCACACAACGATTCGGTGCCTGTTCCTTCCGCAAGCCAGGAAGAGAGTCCGACTGCATCGGATGGATTGGGTGACGAAACACCGGAAGCCGATGGGGCCGAAACCGGCGAGGACCTACCACAGGCGCTGGTCGAGGAGAACTCTCGCTACGTTGAGGAAAAGAAGCCCGAACCAGATGGATCGGGACAGGAAAAAACAGAGGAGAAGAATGAGTAGATAGGCACGTCTAACCGGGCTCGGAATAGGCTTCGCGCAACTTTTGGGTCCGGGGGGCATCGCCCAGTTGCAGGTGGATTGACGGCGGATAGAGCTGTCGCTGCGGCGGAAAAGTAGCCCGAATCGAATGACCCGGGCAGAAGAAAGAAGGAGGGAGTGGAGGGATCAGACTAACTCCAGGATCTTCACTATCTTCGGGACCAAAATGTCCTTCTCCACGACTCGGTACTCTTCACAAAACCGAACGAATACCGACACTGCCGTGTCACAGACCTGATCGAAATCCCGGATCAGCCGTACCCGCTCGCGCAGTTCGTCCATAGTCCAGTCCTCGAAATCCCCCGATTCGTCCAGACCGCGACCAGGATAGGTCACAATCTGCGGACGCGGTTTGCATAGTACCCGTAGCGTGCCGCCGCAGTAGTCCGATGTGCAGGGGGTGTCTTGTTTGTGCCACGTCAGCTTCCAACATTCGTCACATTGGGCAGTTCTTGCATGTTCGTAGTCCAGGCCGCCCTGGTACAAGACCAGGTAGCCACTGGAGCGGCCGTTGAAGCCGATCTGGTAGAGCCATTCGTGCTTGATTGCCCATTCTTCCAGCACTACGTGAATGGCATCATATACCTGGGGCATGTCGAGCATCTCCCAGGCATTCTCAAGCTGTTCCGTTGTCAGGCCCAGCTTGTGAATCTTGATGCAGTTTGCGTAGGAAGCCGATCGGTTCCAGTTGTTCATGGTCCAGTATCGACGGTGATCGCGTAGGAAACCGGTCATTGTCTTACGTCTTCGCATGTCTACTTTCTTCAGGAATGTCTTCATATGTCTTACCTCCATTCGGATTGATGTGAGGGCTCTGCCCTCGCGCTCCTGCCAAAGGATGCACTGCACCCTTTGGAATCCCGCTACTGTTTGCCGATTCATCTTGCGGCGGTTCCCGCAAGCCGCCTCGGCAAACGCTCCAGCACGCTGCGCGTGAGCGGAAGGCCTACTTGCACGCACTTCCCGCAGGTCACAACCCCAGTCACGCAATAGCGTTGGGCCAACGCAGGCGCGAGCGGAATCCTGCAAAGCAGGAAGCGCTCGCGCCTGCCTGGAACGGGAGGTCCGGAGGGCCAATGGTCCTCCGGCGGGGTCGTTAGGGGCAGCGCCCTTGACCACTCCTCTCGCCCAGGATGAAGTCGGCAGCTTTCTGGGCTTGGGATGCGGTTCGGACGATCAGGCGCTTGTCCTCCTTCAGTCTTTGCATCCAGTGATGGATGTAGGCTGCACTGTTGTCGATGGTTGCGGTACCGATTCCGACATGCCCGCAGAGGAAGGCTGCGCCCATCTCGGCGACCAGTTCTTCCTCGCTGTACTTGTCCGAACCGAATGCTGCGATTTCGGTGATTCCTTGCCGGTCCAGCCGTTTCTCGTGTCCTGTGCTGTGAGATAACTCGTGAAATAGCGTTGCGTAGTATCCTTCTACCGACTTGAAACGCCCCGGTCTGGAGATCCTGACGGTGTCCCGTGAAGGCATGTAGCTCGCCTGCTGATGGCCATGCTCGATGATTGGTTGCTGAGGCATTCCGGTCACAACCGACTCGGCCGCGGCAATTGGGTTGAATTCATGGAGCTGTTCGTCCTTTTGCAGGATGTGTTGGGCAATGTCCTGGCACTGCACAACGTTGAAGACACTGAAGTGCCGCAGGAAGGATCGGTTTTTGGTGCTCCGGTTGCCATTCTTGTCAGTCTCGTCAGTCTTGCTTTCATACCGCTTCCAGAACACGACAGGTGTCGCCTTCTCACCCTTCTTGACATAGCCGCCGAGACGTTTGAGCTGATGCCAGGTCAGCCAATACGGCGATTCGTAGCCCATGCTCGCTAGCAGGAACACGTTAATGCCGTTGTACTCCCGCATGCTGATCAGGTTGCGTGGTGCACCAACACCCGTCCACGGCCGGTGCCACGGGACTACCCCGGCCGCCAGTCTCTCGATGATGCGCTCGGTTACGAGCTGATACACGTTTCGTTTCAGATTCATTGGTTCTACCTCCTTGTTTGACAGGTTCTTGATTGAGATTAAGGAAAGTCCTGCCGTGAGGCACCAGGGCTTTCCGATGGTGAGAAAACGGGGGCCACTCGCCCCTGGGAATCTGGCAAAGGGACGCTGTCCTCGCGCTTCGCCCTCGCAGTATCTGTCCTTCGGCTAGAGCCGCTCGGGGCTTCGCTCTGCCCTCACTCCCGCACATGTCCGCTGGTTTTGCACGCAGCTATCGCTGAGCACAAGTCCGGCACACGTTCACACCGGCGGTGATACACCGAGGGGAATCCCGACCAAGCCATCCTTACTCATCCACACGCGACAGCGTGCGGTCGCCGCAGGCGCGAGCGGAGTTGGGCAACGTCCAGATCGCTCGCGACTGCATGACACGAGGTGGGTCTGGGAGGAGACACGTCGCCTCCCAGCGGGTCTTGGGGCCGCGCCCCATTGCTTCGTTCAAAGCAGGTTTTCTTCGCGGAAACTGAGGTAGTCGCGGAGACGAGACTGGGTTGGGAGGCCGAGGATCACATGATCCATGACTTCGATGCCGATGATCTTTCCAGCTGCGACCAGCTCCTTGGTGCAGTCGATATCATGCGAGGATGGCGTGGGGTCTCCGCTCGGGTGATTGTGTGCGAGGATCACCTTCGAAGTGCCCTGCAAAATGGCATTGCGAAAGACCTCGCGGGCGTGCACTTGCGTCCGGTCGACGAGACCGATCGTGACGGTGAAGAAGCCCTTGATCTGGTTCTTTACATCCAAGATGATGGTCAGGAAGTGCTCCTGTTCATAGTCCTGAATCCCCAGTCCACGCAGGAAACGGGCGACATCCTGAGGGGATTCAGCCCTTTCTCCTTCGTGCATCTCAAGGGCTTTCTTCCGGTTCAGGGAATACTCCCACACATATCTTGATTTGAGTTGGCTATTCATGTCTACATTCTCCTTTACTGGTTTCTGGATTGAGGACGCTGTCCCCATGCCCCTGCCAAAGGGACTCGTCCCTTGTGGAATCCCGATGCTGTTTGTGCGTGCGCGCCGATGCTGTAAGCGGCACCAGCTCCCGCACGCCCAGACGATGGCAAGCCTTCGGCGGGGAGTTTTGTGGAATTCCACACGCCTCAGCGTGTCGGCCACCGCAGGTGCGAATGGAGTTCTGCCTGAAAAGGCAGAAAGCATTCGCACTTGCTGACATGAGGGGTCCGGGGAGACGCGTCTCCTCGGCGCGGGGTATGGGGTGCGAAACCCCAGCTTTACCGGCGCTTGAACGAAATGGACAGGTCGGGACGGTCCCAGCAGATGCGGCAGTTTGCACAGTTGCCGGGGCAGGGATAGGTGGCTTTGATTGGCTCGTGCCAATGTGCGGCATGTCCGCCGGCAAGACCGGTGATGCTCACCGGCGGATCGTCAAATGCGACCGTGGACGGTCGAACGACGATTTGGGGATGATCATTGAGAGCCCGGAGGCCAGGCAGAAACTCGGTCAGCAACCAGGTCCGTGTTGGGATCCAGATCTTGGTGCCCGGCAGTAGCTCGGCAAACTTGTGCCAAGTTCCAATGGCGGACAGGTCGAGGTCGCCGGAGTCGTAGCAGCGGAAGTACTGCGGTGCGCCTTCGCGCTTCACTGCATCCGCCAGGATGATTGCGCGATCGATCGGGTCGGTCTCGTGCCACCACTTTGAACGGGCACGCTGGTTCTCCTTGACCTGACGGAAGACGTAGCGTCCCTTTTGCGCATAGCAGCGTTCGCAGATTGCGGCTTTACCGGCCTCTTTGGCGAGCCGAATACTTAGCTCGCACGCCGGACAGTCGATGCCTGCCGGCAACGACAAGCTCGGACATGATGATTTAGGTTTGGTGTGGGTCAACAGATTCATAACACCCTCCAGAAATGCGAAAGGCGGGACACAGCCCGGAGGCCATATCCCGCCTTTCTGATTGTGGTTGTGAGTGGGAGACGTCAGGGGCTGCGCGCCCCTAACAACCCCGGCAAAGGGACGCGTCCCTCTGCACTCCCGGTTTATGTCGGTGCGTGCGCGCTGATCCCGAAGACGGTCTCAACTCCCGCACGCCCCGCCGGAGCCGACGCTGAAGCAGCGTGTCCGAAAGGGTCTTTTCACGCTTTGCGTGACGGCAACGCGTTGCGATCCGGAGCGGCCGATGAAAGCGGACGATCGGGTCGCATCGCTTCTCCCAGCACCGAGGGGTCCGGGGAGACAAGTCGCCCCGGCGCGGGGTCTGGGGTGCGAAATCCCAGTCTTCGCTGGTCTGGCTGCGTCAGAGCACTTCGACGAAGGCGCCGTCGAGCTTGACGCGGCGGTGAAGCAAAGCTTCACCGAGATCCGTGAGGGTCACGGATGTGTTGAGGTGGGATGCTTCGAGGATTGTGTTGCCCCGCATGTGGCGCAGGCAGTACATGGAGAGGAGGGAGGAGCTCAGGCCGTGTCCCGAGAGAACCGGGAAGTACTGCCAGCTCAGGTGTCCGGACTTCAGCCGCACGAAGCATCGTCGACCGAAGAACTCGTCAAGCTCCGGTTCAACGCGGGCGTACTCTTCGGCCAACAATTCTGCGATGCGCCCGACTAGTTGTTCCTTCCGACCTGAGGTCTTCCGGCCGAATTCGCGCAGTGTCTCCTGCAGATGCTCGTTGGTCCGATCGGCGTCGATCGGCTTGGGCACCATGTAACAAGCCACCGCGCTGTGACGCAGCTTCGCCGCTGGCGTCCACTCCGTCACAACAGGTCCGTAACGAAGGCGCGGGAAGCGGAGGCAGAAACATGGATCATTGAGCGCTTGCTCCATCGCTCCTAGCCGCGATTCGAAGCAGTAGCGGCCGTTGCCCTTGCCAAGCCTGCCTGCCAGGGACCGGGCGTGGTCACGCTGCGTATCACTGTCCCCGAGATCCGGCAACCACCGCACCTGATCTCCTTCTACTAGGCATTTGTACGTGACGGTTGCATCTTTGTTGTCGGGATGCGTGCGCCACTCGACATTACAATCCTCGATCTTCGGCACCAGCCGGAGATGCCCGCCACCTGTGGTCAGACCTGCCAGAGCGCCGGAATCCCGGAAGTTCTGGAGTTCAAGGCCATGCTGCAGCAGTAGTCGATCTTCCGTAAGAAAGTCATCGACGCTGAGTACACGACCCAGATCATACTCGCCCAAGCTTCCGTAGCCGGTCACTTTGATGTCCGGTTCTATCGACTTAAGAAATGCTCGAGTTCCGGCGAAGTTGGCGCCTACGCCGCGTGCCAGTTCGCAGGCAACGGAATGGCTCCACGTCTCCCGCAGTCGGACCACTGCGAGATCCCGAAGCTCTTCGTAGCAAATGTCATCCACAAAGTGCACACCGGTTCGGAGTCTCTTCAGCAGGTCGTCTAGCATGACCGTTGCCTGCCGCCGCCAGTAGGCCGGCGTGGTTGGTTTGGTAATGTTGAAGCCGAGCAGGTGGGCTTTCAGGCCCGGGACGAATGCTTCATCGGCATTGAGCCGCTCGACGATGGCATCAGTAGTGCCCCAGCAATCGTGTCCAAGCCCGGTGGTGTGCGAGTGTGGATGTACGCCCTGGCTGAACACGTGCGCCAGAGGCACATCCTCGAGGACGAACTCCAGTCGTCGGAAACGCGCCACAGCTGGGTCTTCGATAAGTCGCAATCGATAGGTTTGGATCTTCATGGTTCAATTCCTTTCTTGTCTTGTTGTGGGATGAATACGAGGGCGCTGCCCTCGTGCTCCTGCCAAAGGGACAGTGTCCCTTGTGGAATCCCGTGTTTGTTTGAGCGTGCGCGCCGATGCCGCAGTCGGCACCAGCTCCCGCACGCCCAAACGCTTGCATCGGCACTGACGCGCCGAATTGGGCAGCCGATCCCCCTGTTGCGAAGCAACCGGTCCCCGCAGACGCGAACGGATTCCTGCGGCAGCAGGAAGCGTTTACGTCTGTAGAAATGAGGTGGGCCTGGGAGGAGTTGCGACGCCTCCCAGTAGGGG
>Ga0209045_1002163_pt1 | contig 15010 bp, 11 predicted proteins | sample SaaInlLV_10m_DNA_4_FD_184664 | JGI IMG/M metagenome (GOLD analysis project Ga0209045, IMG submission 184664) | Marine microbial communities from expanding oxygen minimum zones in the Saanich Inlet - Saanich Inlet SI072_LV_200m_DNA (SPAdes) (version 2) | ecosystem: Environmental > Aquatic >...
GTTGAGGCAGACTCCCCCCACGAGCCAGACCAAGCTTCCTACTTGGCTGACCGTCCATTGCACCATGCCTCCGAAACGTGATGGACTCAAACGGATCGTGACTTTTCTTCTGGGATTTTTTTCCTGTGGAGTTGTTCTTCCATCCTCCTGCTCTGAATGTGCTGCAAGAACGGAGGCGTGTACTCCTTTCCAGCAGAGATCTATACCGGCATCCCGAAAAGTCGTCCGGCCCCGTACCCCCCCCTGCGACCCGGGATCGACGTGCTGGTAGGAATGGCTGAGTTGCGCAGGGCTCATTCACTGGCAGACACGCCACTCGCGAGCGATAGTTCCCGCTTTGCCATTGGCTCAAGTGATGCATCGGACGGATCATCTTTCAGTTGGGGATGCCAACCAGGAGGAGTGAGTCGCACGAATCACCGTGCTCGCAGACGCTGCTGCGTCCGAGGGAGTTGGACAGTAACGAGGCCACCAGAGATGAACGGATACCTTGCAGAGCTTCTCGCCAAGTGGATACGGCTATTTGATGCGCTTCACGGGGAGCGTGTGAAGCAATGTGAAGAGGTCAGGCGCGAGCATCTGCTCGAGTGCGCATGTTGTGTCCCCATCTGGGATGACAGTCCTCACAGTAGTCGAGACTGCAGGCGGGGCCTCAATGTGAGCGAGCTCTGGCGGTACTCGCTTGATGACCCCACAAACGTTCCCGTCCTCGATCTCAACACGCCCCCGCGGTCAACAGTGATCCTGCCTTTGGCTGGGTGGGCGGTCGTATGTCCTTCCAGAGCGGAGGAGACCCTGCGTTCCATAGAACTGGCTGACAGAGGTTGTGCCCTGTTCCCGTCTGAGGCCCTGCCTGAACCGGAACCAGAGCCGGACCCGGAATTGGCCTCGGGTGCTCTGGGGTGCCGGCCTTCCACTCCTGTTGGAGACGAGATTCGACGGCGGAAACGGTGGCTGCGCAGTGAGATTGGCCTCCACGATGAGCTTCTGACGGTTGAGCTGTGTCGGGACGCGTCCTACGAGGCCGTAAGGGCAGCGCTTTGCCGTGAGGCCCGCGTGTTCCTCCGATACCGCGAGGGACTTGAGTACGAACATCTGGGGCTCCTGGTCGAGGCGCTCGTGAGCGACGCGCTTCTGCGCATGCTTGAGGAGTTGTCTGAGACAGGGAGCCTTCTTTGTCGGTGGGTGGAAGAGCTACTGGGCTACGACGGCCCTATCCATGAGGTGATGAGCGGGGGAGGAATTGAGCAGCAAGACCTGCGTTTCCTGGCAAAGCAGCTTCCGAGTGAAACGGGGACACACGCTGACCAGATGTTAAGGGCCTCTGTACTGGCAGGTGAGCACCTTGCCGCGGGGCGCCTCCAGGATGTGGCCTTGGCCATTCACAGAGCGGAAAGGGCCCGTCGCATGTGGTGGACGTACACCTGGGAGCCTCTCACTATGGAAGGGATGGCTCACCTGCGGCAGAATCACCGGCGGGGGCACTACAAACGGGAGGCGGAAGGGCTTGTTGATGGCGCCGATCGCCGCCGGGCCCTCAACTGGGCCTATTTCATTGTGGACTACTGCAGGCAGAGGGGGAAGGGGCGATTCGGACAGGCGTGTAGGAAGGCTGGGGAGACTCTGTTTGATGCGGATGGAACGGTCATGGGCGAGGCCCCCGAGGAGGAAGGGCTCTGTGCGAAAACCGTGCGGAATAATGTCAGGAAGCATTTTGGCCTGCGCTCAGAGAACGTGTCGACCATCGAGCTTCCGTCGCCGCCTTGTTTCCTTCCGGATCCAGTCGCTGAAGAGCATGCGAGGGTGGCTGTCCAGCGACTACGCTCCCTCCGCGATCTCTGAGATGCGCCAGCTGGACCACCGACCCCTTCCTGGCTTCACTTCTTGATACTGGCCTGTGGGACTGTTCCTGCCCATCCCCCCCATTGCCCGAGGCCCCCTTCCATGGGTACCTGATTCGGGCAGAAAAAGGTTGGAAACACCTAGGCTGTTCCAGTCTCTGGAGCACGAGGGTTCCTCCAGAGGCACGGCGAAGTGCGCCGTCGCCGCAGTGTGTGTTCGACTAGGAGGAACGAAAATGTCAAATGCTCTGTTGAATCATCTCGATGACGACGCCCGGGCGGCAGGTTGCTTGCAGCCGTCACTATCACTACCAGGGAGGCTCATTGGTGAGCTGACCATTCCGGATCCTGATCCGGACGAGCTCATCCGGAATCGGCTTATTTCGAGAGGAGGCGGCACGCTTCTTGTCTCTTCCACAGAAGCCGGAAAGAGCTCGCTTGCGATGCAGGTGTCGATATGCTGGACTGCTGGAGTTGCCTGTTTTGGCCTGGAACCCGTGGGGCCACTGCCTATCTGGGTGATCCAGGCGGAAAATGATGATGGCGATGTGGTGGAGGAGCGCGATGGGATCTCCCGCGGCCTTGTCCGCGACGGTCTCCTGACTCAGGAGCAGGTGGCGTTTGTTCATGGTCGACTGCGCATCATCACGGAGACCACGCGGTACGGCGACGCCTTTGGTGGATGGCTACAAGAGCAGCTGAGCCTGGCACAGGAGCAGGGAGAGTGCCCGCACCTCATCGTGATTGATCCGGCCCTTTCCTTCCTTGGGGGGGACGCCTCTCTCCAGCGCGATGTGACGCACTTTCTGCGCGGGACGTTGAACCCTATCCTTAAGCAGTTCGGGACTGCCTGTCTGCTTGTGCATCACACGAACAAGTCCGGCTGGCAGCGGGACCGCAAGGTCGATTCGCCACCCGGCGACAAGGCTTATCTTGGTTCCGGCTCGGCAGAGTGGGCGAACTGGGCTCGTGCGGTGCTGGTGATAGAGAAGACGGCTGATCCGGGTCTTTTCATTCTGCATGCCGCCAAGCGGGGCAAGCGTCTCAACTGGCAACGTGACGGCAAGCGCACTCACGACCGACACATCGCTCACGCCGGAGAGGGTGAAGGCATCTACTGGCGGGAGCCGAGTCCGGAGGAAGTCAACAGCATCCCGACAACCAAGATCAATCGCAGCGTCAAAGTGGTTGATCTGGATGAAGTGGCGGGCATGGCCCGAAAGCCAATAGCGAAATCCGAGTTGCAGCATCGGCTGCAAGAGAAGCTTGGGGTCGGGCGAGACAGAGTGCGTGGCTACGTCAAGGCATGCATTGACAGTGGGCGGCTTGCTGAGTGCACCGTCCGCGTCAATCCGCACTTCAAGCTCGTCGGTCCCCTGGAGCTTGTTGAGAAGGAAGCACGGCGGCAGGAAGAGGAATACCGACAGAGAGAGCTCGCGGTATGATGGGAGGTCTACGTTCATGTGTTGGCGGGAGTCGTGCTGCAGGCTTGCAGCATGGCTCCCGCTCCCTAACGCTGGAAGAGAAGTACCGCGATGCCCTCGCGAGCATACCTGCGCCGGGCGTTGGGCAAGGGTGTCATCCGTTCATCCTGACCGTGGCCAACTATGGGGTTATGGCAGGACACAGCAACTCGGCCGTGTTCTCCGACATCCGCAGGTGCATCCCAGGCGGCCGCCGACACGTCCCTGACAACGACATTCGTGACACGATCGCGCATGCACGCCGGGATCACTTGATGTGGGAGCAGAATCCTGCCAAGAGGCCAGGATATCAGAAGTCCATTTCGAAACCGGCCATCGACGGGCCATCCTATCGTCGGAAGCTCATTGAGCGTTCTGAGGGAGCAGAGGATGTCGATCTCTGGGAGTTGTCTCCTGTACGACTCGACTGGGAGGCCGGGTTCCGAGATGCCATCGCTCTGCTGAGCGAGCTCTACGGGCCTGATGAGGTCCTGTTCATTGGTGAGAGGTATGACCGAGACGTCGCGACTACAGTGGAGTGGATCAGAGAGCTTGAGGAACGGAAACAGGCCCCATGGCCTCACATCATGCCGAACCCGGTGGATGGCAGAGCGCACGAGACTTCCACGGGGACAATGTCTCGACGGGGCGATGCGGCCGTCTCCGAACTGCGTTTCCTTCTGGTGGAGTTCGATGATCTGCCTCTCGCCGAGCAGTGCGCATTCTGGCACACCATCATCCGGGATCAAATCATGCCTGTGGCTGCGCTGATCCATTCGGGATCAAAGTCGCTGCATGCTTGGATCAGAGCGGATATCCCGAACCGCGACACATGGGACAGTGTTGTGAAGCAGGAGCTATACGGTCCGTGTGGCCGACTCACCCTACTCGGAGCTGACCGAGCCTGCTGCAATCCGGCACGCCTATCCCGCCTCCCAGGTGTCCTGCGCGAGGACAAAGGCAATTGGCAACGTCTGGTCTACTTGGATCCACAAGCGGGATTGGCTCAGCCTGAGAAGACTCTCCCAACCTATCGCGCACCATCGCAGCGGCCCACGCTAGTACCGGAAAATGCGCATGTGGAGGCTGCTTGATGGCCTCAGAGCCTCCCCTATTCCTGACGCTCCTTCGCGGACAGAGCTGTCTCCTTTGTGCAACCACCAATGAACTGAAGTGCTGGCATGACACAACATTCACGGGAGCACTGTGTTATGGCCAGTTTTCTGAACTCGGAAAGCTGGAAGGCAGTGTCGCCCAAGCAACCAACCGACTGACCGCCCCCTATAAGGGGGGGACGGTCAGTCGGTTGGTTCGCTGGTTCACGGTGAACGGAGAAAACCTGGCTTGGACAGTTACCCGACCCCATCGCTTCCCCGGTAAGTGGATCACCGGAGTCGATCCGGAGGCAGCACCGTCGACTACGGCAGCGGGGCCGCGGCTTTTCCTGTGATTTTTTTTCTCTGAGAGTTCTCCATGGTTCCGGGACCTCCGCTTGTACATCCACTCAGCAGAGATCTATACAGAAGCTCCCAGCATCCGCCCGGCCCCGGCCCCCCTTTTTTGCGGCACAAAGTGCGGCCGTGTTCTATGGCTGTGTCAGGCAGGGAGGAGAGCAGGGCATTGGCGGGAGAATCGGCTGGACGCGGTGAGGAGCGGCAGATTGCTCTGTGCCGGAAATCACGGGAACCGACCGGTTTCCACGAAAGCCGCGGGAACTCGCGGCGGTCCAATGTCCGGACAGGAATATCGAGAAAGCGGTCTGCTTGGGATGCTTAAGGCGTTACGGATAAGCCTTTTATGGTCTGTTTGTCCGTCTCGAAAGCGCAATTTCGAGCTCAGGAGCACCTGCCCAAGGCCCTCGCGGATTCTCACCCAATAGAGATAGGCGACCAAACAGTCAGGCCGGGGGAGAATCGGCCGGCTGCCCTCCCGCAGTGCACACGTTCACCGTGCTTGGCTCATTGCGCGTCGGTGTCCATCTCCTGGTACGTGATGGACGAATCTGTTGCCTCTAGGGGGGCGACAATGGAATTGTAAGTGGCTGATTTGGGGTGTATAAGTAGTTAAGGGGTAGGTGGTAGAGGTGTATTTCGTCGTGCAAATCGGGGGACGCATCACCTTTTGGTTGCGGCTGTGTGAGTGCACATGCTTTGCGGCCTGCCTGGAGCAAGACCATCGACGAGAGGACAACAGAGTGAACATCCTTGGTTACGTCCGTGTCTCCACCGATGCGCAGGACACTGATCGGCAGGTCAAGGCCATTGAAGACTATGCGGCGCTTCACGATCTCCGGCTGGTCGACGTCATCCGTGAGGAGCTTGCCGTGTCGGGCCGGGCCCGGTCTCTCCGTAGTGAGCCGGCTGAAGCTCTCGCTTACTACACGCAGTTGGCCCGAGGGGAGTACGCCGGCCTGGAGCGGTCTGGTTACAGCTCCCTTCTTGAGCGTGTGGACGAGGGGGGCATCGATTCGGTTGCCATCTACGCTGTGGACCGTATCAGCAGGGACTGGATAGAGCTCGGGTTGCTGGAACTGCTCCTCTCCGTTCGGGGGACTCGCATCATAGCTGTCAATCAGGGCGGCGTTGTGGACACGACGACTGCTGCCGGCAAACTCCAGTACCGCCTGGCTGCGATCCTCGCAACGCATGAGTGTGATCAGACGGCCGAGCGGACATCTGCCACGCTTCGCCACAAGGTGAAGGCCTGGAACAACGGCACGGGGCGAGTCCATGTAGGGAGGCCCCCCGTCGGCTGGCGCAAGTTGCCTAACGGCCAGATTGGCCAGGACCCGGATATTTGGCCACGCGTTGTCCAAGTCCGGCAACTCCGGGGCCAGGGAATGACGTACAAGCAGATCGAGGCCGCGACCAACGGCGCGGTCAAGTCCCAGCGCGTCCGGTCCTATCTGCGTGCTCACGACTGGACGCCCCCGGCAGCCGATTGCGGGGCAGGGACGATGCCTTTCTCAGATCGCTGTCCTCAGTCATGCTGAGCTGTGGGCTCACCCTCGGTCGTCAGCGAAGGTCGGACCTCGGCCAGGCGTTTGGCGGCTTCGTGGCTGTGGCTGTAGTGCTGGGTCATCTGGATGGTGGCGTGGCCGAGGGTCTCGCGGACGTCATCCAGGGAGCCGCCCTGATCGCGGTGGATTGTCGCGTAAGTGGCGCGCAACGAATGGAACGTCACAACGGTACGTTGCTTGCCACTGATTACACGCTTACGCTCAATTCCTGCCTGCTTCAGGATTTTTCCGAAATCTGCGGACAGCCATCTGGCGTTGCGCTTGTAGGCTTCGGCCGCCGTTGGCCAGACGTATCCCTCGGCCCGGTCCGGCAGGTGTTGACTCCACTCGGGAAGAACAGGGTGCTCCAGAGCCTGTGCTCCCTTCCACTTCTTGTTCTCCACGAGACATAACTTGTCTCCTGTTATCGAGAACTCGTCTGAGTGCAGTTCGCAGATATCGCCTTCACGCAGACCGGTGTGGTAAGCCAAGGCCACAGCTGCTCCCCAGAAGCCCGGCTCTGCGTTTCTGGACTCGAATTCTGTTGCAGTTCTGTATACTGCTCGAACCTGCTCTAAGGTCAGGCTTTCCACCCGTTCGCTGTTCGCCTCGACCCGCGGGACACCCTCCCATACATTTGTCGGCAGTCCTGCGGGTATCTGGATTGTTCGCCAGATGACGCGCAGCGTGGCCAACCGGTTGTTACGCGTCTGGGCGTGGATTCCCTCACTTGCCATCCATGCAAAGTACCTTGCCGCCGTCCGCAGTGTTACCTCATGCAGAAGCTCTACTTCTGGATGCTCTCTTTCCATCCAGCGGATCCAGTTCGCCACCGTGTTCAGTTTCGCTCGCTCAGTCTTGTCAGTCGTTCTCCGCAGTTTGGGTGTCCGCACGTACAGGCCCCACAGTTGCCCCAGCGGCACGCCTGTTGTGGCTTCGTAACCGACGGCATTCAGCAGTTCTTCGATTTTCTGCCGCTGGTGTCGGCCTTTCAGCACCGCCTGGAATTCCGCCAATCTCTCCCGAGCTTTGGACTCATCCTCTGTTCCCGTTGCCTTGACTCGTTTGCTCTTCCGATCTCTGTCCCACCACTGGATATACCACTTTTTCGTCCCCTTCCTTCTGACGAGATAGGCCATTCTGTGTCATCCTCCCGTGCTTGTGGGGCGCTGTGGGGCACCCGTGGGGCACTCCTTTGAGCTCAAAGACGGCTATGGGTACAAGTATAGGTACAAAGAATGGGGTGTTCAAGCGGTGAATCGGGGGAGTTTCTCGGGAGAGAGAGTACGCCCTGGGTGGACTTCTTTCGAGGGAAGGGGAGGGGGTGTGCGTATCTGTAACAGGCTGGAGTGGAGAAGGAAAAGGCCCGCAAGCGCGGGGCTTGCGGGCCTTTAGAATGGCGGAGAGGGAGGGATTCGAACCCTCGGTACAGCGTTAAACCGTACGACGGTTTAGCAAACCGTTGCCTTCGACCACTCAGCCACCTCTCCGGGTACTGCGTTGGTGTCCAACGTCCGCCAGGTTGTCATGTCGTGAGAGAACACACTAGGCATCTACAAACGACAGGATGATAAGATAGCCGTCTGATGGTGAGCGTCAATGCCTGAGTCTGCGAAAACACCGGCAAACTTGGCACGATCGTTCTCGGGTTAGAGGTGCTTCTCAAAGGCTCGGAAAAGCTGTTCCGTTCGCTGTTCATGGCCGACAATTCCACAGCGGATGCGGATGCGAGTCATTTCGGGGGCAACGAAATGGAGCTTGACTTCTAAATCCATTTGATCTGCGAACAACGCGTCGACGGTTCCGGAGAGTTTGTCGACCCGGTTGGTGATCGGCTCAATACCCAGGTCTTCAAGGCCCTCGAGGACGGCTTTGTGCGTGGCTTCAATGGAGTTGGTGACGGTCGCCTCCCACGTGTTGAAGGGGGGCACGCGCTTGAGCTGGTAGGTTGTGGCGGGTCGCGTTCGTTCGCCGGTCAGCGTTCGACAACCCCAGCCAGTTACCATGCATGCGAGGATCAGGCCCAGGGCGGCTGCGTGTCTTGCGGGGGTTCTCATGTACTAACTCCTTATGGCGATTCAGGGGAGGATACGTGGCATTTGGTGCTGTTGAAAAATAGACCGCTTACGGCGTGGGGCAAGCCTGAATCCGTGCTTCTCCAGGCAGTCCGGCGACGCGTGCTGAGGTGGACATGGTATGCGCTGTCCGGTATGTTTAGACCGCGCGTAAGATGGACGCACACTTGGTGTGTTCGTTCTCTGTGTGAAACACAGACTAATGCGCAGGACACTCAGACGATGGTAACGGTGTGGAGCGCAGGAGCTGTCGCGGAGGGCGCCGTCCCTGGATATTCTCAAACGGCTGTTAATAGAGCATAAGGACACGTTTCAGATGACAAAACGGACTTTCCGAAGCGCCCGGACGACTCAGGGACGGAACATGGCAGGGGCTCGGTCTCTGTGGCGAGCGACCGGAATGTCGGACGAGGACTTCAAGAAGCCGATCGTTGCGATCGCCAATTCCTTTACGCAGTTTGTACCTGGGCATGTCCATCTGCACGGCTACGGCCAGATGATGAAGAAGATGATTGGTGCTGCCGGTGGGGTTGGGGTTGAGTTCAACACCATCGCCGTCGATGACGGCATCGCGATGGGGCACGATGGTATGCTCTACTCGCTGCCCAGTCGTGAACTGATTGCCGATAGTGTGGAGTACATGGTAGAGGCCCATGTGGCCGATGCTCTGATCTGTATCTCGAGCTGTGACAAGATCACTCCCGGGATGCTGATGGCTGCCATGCGCCTCAATATCCCGACGATCTTCATCGCCGGCGGTCCGATGGAAGCAGGGAAAGCGAGTACATCAAAGGGTGAGCTGACGCTTGACCTGGTTGACGCCATGGTCATGGCCGCTGACAGCGAAATCAGTGACGAGGATCTGCGCCAGATCGAGATCCACGCCTGTCCCACCTGCGGTTCGTGTTCGGGGATGTTCACGGCCAACAGCATGAACTGCCTGACTGAGGCGCTAGGCATGGCATTCCCCGGGAACGGAACGCTTTTGGCTACGCACACACTTCGGCGCACGCTGTTCGAGAAGGCGGCTGAGCGCATCGTAGCGATGTCGAAATCGCACTACCTGGAGGGCGATGACTCGGTCCTCCCGCGGAGTATCGCGACCTATGAGACGTTCCAGAATGCCATGACTCTTGACACAGCCATGGGCGGATCAACGAACACGGTGCTGCACATTCTAGCGATTGCGCGAAGTGCGGGGGTGGACTTCACCATGTCGGACATTGATGCGCTGTCGCGCAAAACGCCATGCTTGTGCAAGGTGGCCCCCAGCTCGAAGTTCCACATGGAGGATGTCAGTCGTGCCGGGGGAATCCCGGTTATCATGGGAGAGCTGAGTCGGGCTGGTCTCATCCACGAAGCGTGTTTGACGGTGAGTGGCGACACGATGGGCGAACAGATCCTGGCAAGCGACCTTCGCAGCACGCCTGACGCGGCGGCACAGGCACGCGCTTTAGCCGCTCCGGGCGGGAGAGTTTGCCTGGAGGGGATGGTGCAATCGGCGCAGTACAACGAGCCTGACATGGACCTCGAGTCGGGCTGCATCCGTGACGTGGCGAACGCGTACAGCAAGGATGGTGGGCTCTGTGTTTTGTTTGGGAACATTGCCCAGGATGGCTGCATTGTGAAGACGGCGGGAGTCGACCCCAGTATTTGGCAGTTCAGTGGGACGGCTCGTGTTTGCGACTCGCAGGATCAGGCAGTCGAGATGATCCTTGAAGATCGGATGCAGGCTGGTGACGTGGTTGTCATTCGCTACGAAGGGCCCAAAGGTGGCCCGGGGATGCAGGAGATGCTTTACCCGACGTCGTATCTCAAGTCCAAGCATTTGGACAAGGTGTGTGCTCTGATCACCGATGGTCGGTTCAGTGGCGGAACTTCCGGGCTCTCGATCGGCCATGTCTCACCCGAAGCCGCCGACGGCGGCAACATCGGGTTGCTCAAGGATGGTGACATCATCGAGATCGACATCGTGACGCGCAGCATCAACGTGAAGCTGACCGAACAGGAACTGGAGGACCGTCGCGCCGGAATGGCGGACCTGGGCAGTCAAGGGTGGAAGCCGAAACGGGACCGCAAGGTCTCTGATGCTCTGCAGGGCTATGCGCTGTTTGCGACGTCCGCTGCCGAGGGGGCCGTGCGTGACATCAAGCGTTTCATCCCCTGCTGAGGGGCAGGCCGGTAGGAGACGGGGGCCTCTGGGCAAGGGCGAGGCGAATGCCGAGGTGGGCCTCGGCGGCCCCAGGGGAAGGCACCGGTTAGGGATAGCCGGCCTCCAGGGACACAGGGAATACTGAGGTGGCTCTCGGTGGCCCCAGGGGAAGGCACGGCTCCACGGAGTGTCGCCCTCCAGGAAGGCAGAATGCCGAGGGGGGCGTTTGTTCAGCAGAGCAAGCCCGGCCGTCTCAGGTGAGGTGTGTCTGAGATTGCACCAGTCGTTCGAGTACTCGGGCGACGAGCCTGGACTGGACGTCTGCATACTCGCTGCGCCCTGCCAGATTTGCTTGCTCCAGCGGGTCGCTCCGGACATCAAACAGGAGGTAGGGCTGCCCTTCTGCGTTCAGGACGATTCTCCATTCGTCGGTCAGCAGCATTACTTCGCCTGCGATCTCAGAGATGGCATCCTTCCGTGGTCGTGAGTGGGGGTCGGTGAGAGCGGGGACCAGCGAGACCGCGAATTGCTCATAGTCGAGCGGGTTGCCGGCGAGTTCAGCGAGGGTTGGCCCGACATCAGCCCACTCCACTGGTCCTTCACACACGCCTCCTGTTGATGTTCCAAGGGTGTTCGGAGTGCGTATCAGCAGGGGGACGCGAACACAGCCGTTGAGCGAAACGCTCTTGTAGATGAGCCCATAGTCACCGTTGAGTTCGCCGTGGTCTGAGGTGAAGGCGATCACGGTGTTTTCCAGTTCTCCGCGTTTCTCGATGACACCCAGGATTTCGCCGATCTGGTCATCGATGAGGGTGACGTTTCCTGCGTAGTTCGCCCGCATCGCGGCAACGTCTTCCGGATGGAGTACGGGCGCCCTTTGAAGACGTTTCTTGAGTTCACTATCTGCGAGGTCTGAACACCACTCGGGGCACGGAGCCGGTGGGGGCATGTTAGCGGGGGCGTACATGCTGGCGTAGGGCTCGGGGGTGTCCCAGGGCTCGTGCGGTCCGCCGAAACTCACCCAGCAGCACCACGGTTCGGAGCGGCTATACTCGGTCAGGTAGGCCTTGGCCCGTTGCCCGACGTACGTGTCGGCGTATTCCTCCAACGGAAGGACAGAGGGCCGAACCACGTGGGGCTTGTTGGTGAAGCGTTCGGCGTAGTCGTCCTGGTAGGCTTTCCACAGTCCCTGTGCCTCCCACCTGGCTGTCATGTGGCTTCGCAGGCGGGCACTTGCCCGTGGACCGCCGATCTCGTCGACATCATCAATGCCATAGGCGTGCATCAGGTGTTCACGTTCGCGCAGGTCCCCGCCGTGCGGGTGGAGGTGTGTTTTTCCGAACAGGCTTGTGCGGTACCCGGCCGCGCGGATGGCCTGCATCCACGTTCGTGATGACTCCGGAAGGGTGTAGTTCCCGTTGCTCCAAACGCCGGTGTTGTGCGGGTAAAGTCCGGTTGCCATGGTGACTCGGGCAGGGATACAGACTGGGGTTGTAGTGACACAGTTGGGGAACCGGATGCCTTCGGCGGCAATGCGGTCGAGATTGGGCGTTCTCACCCAGCCGCCGGAGCACCCCAGGGCGTCCCAGCGCTGCTGATCGGTCATGATGAACAGGATATTTGGTTTGGTCATCTGTGTCGTTCTCCGTTGTGGGTCCGGGGACGTGGCGGGACTGCGTTGCTAGCTGTCACACAGACGTCGGAGGCGGACAACGACCTCGCACATGGCTCGGAGCGTGTGGTAGCAGATCTTCCAGTTGTGGCCCATGTGATCCCACAGCACGTTTCCTTTGCGGTCCAGCAGTGCGAACCACTCTCCCTGATCCCAGTTGATCACCTTCTCAAAGACGAATGTCCAGACATTGGCAAACGCATCGCGGTAGCGTTCGTCGCCGGTCATTTCGTAGGCATCGAGGAAGCCGATCAGTGCTTCAGCCTGCTGCCAGAATTCCTTTGTTGTCTCGGTGGCTGCTCCCGTGCGATGTCCCTCAACGAACAAGCCGCCGCATTCCCAGTCGACTCCGCGTTCGGCGGTATGCTGGAAGATTGGGAGGACGCGCTCTCGGCCTTGCGAACGTGGTACCCCAAGCACATCCAGGCTGTGCAGATAGAGCCAGGCCAGCTCGATATTGTGTCCGTAGGAGGTGATCTCGGGTGGTTTTCCTGTTTCATCAAAGCGGTCCGCTCCCCAAAGCGTGCCGAGCTGGACGTTGTTGACGGGGGTCCAATCGGGGGAGAACATTGCGACGCCCGTTCCTGTTTCGGGGGCGATCATCCGGTCGAATATCAATTCCGTGACTTGTTCGAGGGCTTGGCGGTGACGTGGGGCCCTGGTCAGTTCATAGAGTGTGGTGAACGCTTCCATCAGATGCATATGGACGTCGAGGGACTTGTGGGGCATGCCGTCCGGGCGGACACTCTCCAGCTGGAAGGCATGGTCGAAGTGCTCGAAGAAACCGCCGTAGTGGATGTCTGCGGCCCTGGACAGGATCAGGTCAAAGACGCGTCGGGCTTCTGTTTCTGCTTTCCTATCCCCTGTAAGGAGTGCGTACTCCGCAAGTCCGTATACAATGAAGGAGAGTCCGTACATGACGTTGCGGTCATCACGGACGGTTCCATCCTCTTCGACGATCCAGAGGTAGCCTCCATCTTCCTGATCTCGGAAGTGGCGTTCGACAAAGTCGATCCCCTGCGCGATCGTTCCGCGGGATCCAGGCCAGTCGAACCCCAACCGGACCGCGTGTGAAAGGGTGAAGATGCAGCGCCCCTGACAGAGGAACGTCTTCTCGGTGACCTCTGTCCGTTCTCCATTGCGGTCGTAGTTCGTCTGAAATCCCCCGTGGTTTGGCTCCGCGATGCGTTCCGCCCAAAAGGGGATCAGCTTCTCCGTGAGGTAGCTTTCCGTGCGTTCCAGATAGTCGTTCATGCCATATTCCTGTGCGGATGACGGTGTTGCCGCGTTCCCAGACAGCGTGGTGTTCAGCGCTAACCCGGACGTTGCATGAACACACAGACAGTTGAGTTGTAAGCGAGTCACAGTCAAGGCAGTGTAGCTTACATCCCGTGGATTCGGGAGGGTACACTCTGTTCCATCGCCCGAGAGTGGGGCGTATTCACCCTACGGGCGAGCCGGGGACACCCAACCTGCTTCGTTACAGCACGTTGGCAGTAGTCACTACAGCTCAACGTGCTCTGCCTTGCATCTCGGGCACCCCCGACTCGTGCAACATCCGGGCTAAACCATATCCGTCGCACAGGGGATTGAAACTTGTGCGGCAGGTTGCGGTTGGCTATCTTGCCCCAGTCTTCACTTGTGGCAATTCTGGAGAGCATGCATGCGACGAGTCGTCCCGTTGAGCGCTCTTGTTCTGGTCATTTCGGGGCCTTGGCTTCCGGCGGGGGTTGTCTTGCGGACACTTGAATGGAAGGAGGCCCCACCGGCGGTGGACACGGTCACCTGTGCCCTCGCGAGCGACGACGATGCAAGTGGCACCGCTGTCATGGTTACCAGTGCTGCGGAGGCCCCCGTCACGCTTCCTCTGATGACTATCGGTTCTCCGGGCATCACCTCGGCGCAGTTCGCGCTTCGAGGCCGCGTCAAGTACACGGATATGCCCCCGGGAAGCTACCTGGAGATGCTCGCTGTCTTCGGGGACGAGGACGCGATCTTTTTCTCCCGGACCGTCGGCCGTCGGGGGCTCATGAAGGCTTTGAAGGGTGATTCTGACTGGCGACCGTTCCTTCTTCCTTTCAGGATTTTTGGCCGCGAGGAGCGCCCGTCGAAGCTTGTTCTGAACGCAACGTTCGCGGGGTCGGGAGCCATCTGCGTTGGTCCTTTGGAGCTGGTTGAGTACGACGAGTCCGAAGACATGCTGCGGTTGCCGGGGCAGTGGTGGGGGCCTCGCGTGGGAGGGATAGTCGGCGCCCTCCTGGGAACGGTCTTCGGGCTGTGCGGGGCTATCGTGGGTTTTTTCAGCCGGAAGGAACAAGGTGGGGGACGCAGAATCATCTTGGTTGTTTCCACCAATGTCATTGTGCTTGGGACAGCGGCATTGATCTTGACTGTCGTGGCGTTCCTGGACCGTCAGTCTTACGTGGTTTGGTTCCCCCTTCTGCTGACGGGTGTTCTTGGAGCGGGACTGCCGCTACTGGTCTGGTTTCCGCTGCGTCACCGCTTCGCTGATGCCGAATTCCGTCTGAATGGAGTAAGCCGGTGATCGACGTGTGTCTGTGCGGCTTTTCCGGGTGCGTCACTCGATGGACAGAACGAGGTGTCGCGGTATGGTTTCGCAGCACGCGTTCTGCTGTTTCGCTATGCAATGGTTGTCTGGTCGGTTAAGTGGGGCATTGGTCCCCGCCCTTAGGTAGCGTCAAAAGTTCTATGAAAACAATGAAGAGAGACTGAGCCGGTATGGAGAATGGTGTGGTTTACCATGACGCTTGCTACCGGGCAAGTTCAGATCCGGCATAAAGCCGCTCGT
>Ga0209045_1002170_pt1 | contig 14983 bp, 15 predicted proteins | sample SaaInlLV_10m_DNA_4_FD_184664 | JGI IMG/M metagenome (GOLD analysis project Ga0209045, IMG submission 184664) | Marine microbial communities from expanding oxygen minimum zones in the Saanich Inlet - Saanich Inlet SI072_LV_200m_DNA (SPAdes) (version 2) | ecosystem: Environmental > Aquatic >...
CCCATCGGCTCGTCCCCTGACCCTCCACGAGATTCTGCAGAACTTCTGCTGGCTAATCGACGAATGGGAGGGGCGGGCTGCAGAGCAGTTCAGGAAAACGTTGCCCAAACGTCCTCCCCTACCTTCCCAGAAGGACGATCCCGGGGACACCAATCGCCAATCGAGGGGTTGAGGTGCAGAGGAAGTTGCTAACCGTGGGAACCATCTACATGGCTGTCAAAGCCGCTCAGGCTTTGGCTTCGGGCGCTGTTTGGCGGCCCGGGTGTCTGCTGCCGTTCGCGGAACCCAGAGATTTCGTGCAGGACGCATCAATGGTCCTGATCCTGATCGCCGGGATCCGCATCGCTTCGGCAAAGGCGCTCTCTCCGTGGCGCGTGCTCGCGTTGTTGGCGCGCATGATCTGGGCAAGAGCATCCGCAATTCTCAGTGCTTTTGGCAGCGAGAACACAACCGTGCTCGGGATGTCCGCGCTCGGGATCTACGTGGCTGAGTCCACACGATGGGAGATCATCCCCTTGGCGGGCTTCTTCCGGTCGGCCAGCCGTTGGCGGGACCCTCTTTCGCTGTGTGTCATTGTGACCGCAACTCTCATTGTTTCGGCCATCTGGCGCGGGGGAGGCGGGGCATATCAGCCAACCGCTAATCCCACCCCAGCGCCTTCAACAGTCCGAAATCCGTACAAGCCGTAGGTCGTTCCAGAGGAATGGCCAAGAACAGAAGGAGAACGACAGATGCCAGGAACCAGACGCTACCCGGACAGCAACCCCTACGGTCCCCTTCGCCCTGGAGAGCGCCCCGACCAAGTGCCAGGAACCGAGATTGTCCCCTGGCCGCCCCGAGGGCTGCTGCCTCCGGCTCCTTGTGAGCCCCACAGCCCCTTTGTGGAACCGTCGGCACTGACGAAGAACATGAAGGACATGCTTCAAGAGACGAGGAAGAGGACGGCGATCGTGATCAATGCCGATGGTTCATTGAGCATGGGCGCCCCGTTCTCGTCCAAGAAATGCGGCCACGTTTCCCGCATCAATGGCGCCAAGTTCGCGATCGGCGAGTGCGTGCGGCGCCTGAAAGAATTTTACCAGGCTGCTCTGGTCGCGTTTGCCGATCAGGCTCAGATCCTGCATCCGCTGGGGGAAGCACGTCAATGTCGGGAGAGCCTCATGGGAGCCATCTCGGGCCTCCATCCGGACGGCGACACGAACATGACCGAATCACTGGAGATCTCTGAACAGCTTCTGGCAGGTGTAGGCCCTGAGTGCTCGCGCCAGATCATCATCTTCTCGGATGGTGAAGCGAACATCCGTCGCCCGGAACTTCCCGGAGTGGCGGCTCGGATCCGGCAAGCTGGGACCACCATCCACGCTTTTGCCATTGGCAACATCCAAGATATCGATCCCATCCTCGAACAGGATGTTGCTTCACCGGGCAAGTACTTCTTCTTCGACGATTACACCAGTATGACGACACACATGCAGAACATCGCGACGGGGAGGTTCGCATGAATGGAGGACGATCAGAGGAGCGCCCTGCGAGCCTTGCAGTCAGAATGGACAAGGGGCCCAGGGGTACTCAGCAGGACCACATTGCAGCCTGCAAGGTCTACTCGGGCGGCTCCCGAGAGATAACGCTCGTCGTTCAGCTCGATGGGATGGGAGGATACGCGGGAGGGGATGTCGCCGCCCAGATTGCGGGGGGACACTGCCTGGGGAAGGCCGTGCTGGCTCTCTCGGGGGTCGGCTCCCCTCCCGTCGAGTCGACCGAATGGGAGACTTTCTGCGCAGACTGCGTGAAGGCCGCAAATGAGGCTGTCGTCCGGGAGAAAGCAGTGAATCAAGGGCTGTCCGAAGCTGGCTCAACGATCGTGTTTGCGGCTGTTGTCAACAGAAATGTCCACCTTGCGTGGCTCGGCGATTCCCGTGCCTATATCTACCGTGGTGGAACGATGGAGAAACTGACGCACGATCACTCCCGAACTCAGGAGTTGATCGATCGTCGAGAGCTATCGCCAGACGACCGGGAGGATCATCCGGATGCTGGCTGTCTTACGAAGTGGCTGGGGACACCGGACTGCTTCGAGCCGGACACGGCGACTGCGGACGGTAACGGGGCGGATCTCCTCCTGACCTGTAGCGATGGACTTCACGGCTGCCTGAGCGACGACTGCTTGGGTGCTCTCATCGCCGATCATATGGCGAGTGTGGGGTTCAACCCCGGCCTCCTGGCGCAGCAGCTGGTCGATGCTGCGCTGTACGTGGGGGGCCAGGACAACGTATCCGTAGCGGTACTCTCTCTGTTGGGATCTGTCCTTCCCCCAACCAAACGGTACGAGTTCGCCGTCGCCAGTTCCAGTGTCCATGTCTCCGGGCTTGGTCGCCCATCGACAGAGGAGGATCGTCATGTTTGACTGGTTGCGTCCGCAATTTTCGTCCAGATCTGTCCAACGGGACTGCGAGACAGTTACCCCTTCGGAAACACGCCATGCGGGAGCGTGCCCCGGTACCGTGCCGGACGAAAGCACGTCTTACACGGTGCCCTCATCCCCGGCGGAAGACGGATTGTCGCAACAAAGCGTGCCGGGCAGAGCGCATCCCCCGACAGGCTCTTCCGTTCCCGCCGACCCGGGGGGGCGGGAGGCCGAGCTAGAAGTGATCAGTGTCTTTGGACAAGGGACGAGGATCTCCCTGCAACCCTCCCGGGTAACGATTGGCGTGGCCTCGGAGAACGTCGTTCAATTGCTCCAGGATGATTTTGCCTCCAGGCACCATGCCCAGATCGTGCGGGATGCTGAAGGGACATACAGACTCCAAGATTGCGGGAGCTCCAATGGCAGCTTCATCAAAATCACTGACCAGGGCGTACAGCTCAGGGATGGCGACGAAATCCTGATCGGGACAACGCTGTTCCGGTTCACCAACGCGGAGAGGGCTGACGATGGCAATGCTCATGGGAATATATGAAGTCGGGGAACTCATCGGTTGCGGAGCTGTGGCCGACGTTGTGAGGGTGACCGACACCCGCACTGGCGAGAGCTTTGCGGTCAAGCTGTTCAGAGACGGCGGGCCGGCAGAGCTGGCCCAGTTCTACCGTGAAGGCTCGGTTCGGTTCGGTAACCACCCCAACCTCATCCAAACACATCTGTGTCAACAGGATGGCGACTGCCACATAATGGTCCAAGACTACGTCGACGGTTGCACACTGGAGGAACTCGTCCAGAGGAATGGGGGACTCGGGCTCATCGGCGCCGTTGAAGTGCTCTACCAGGCGCTGGTGGGAATCGAGAACGTCCATGCCCACGGGTTGATACACTCTGACCTAAAAGCTTCGAACATTCTCCTCGAGGAGTCCGGATGCGTCAGAATCTGTGATTTCGGCGCTGCTCAGGAAGCCCAGGAGCTGTTGGGCGGTCTCAAACACCTGTGGGGCACTCCTGGGTACATTCCGCCCGAAGCCATCCTGGATGGTTGGGCAGATACGAGGGCTGACATCTTCTCTCTAGGGAGTGTCTTTCACTACGCGGCAACAGGGGCTGAAGCGTTTTCGGGGGGGACCGATGCAGAGAGGAATGAGGCCGCCTGTTGCACGGATCCGTGCCCTTTGGAGCTGCTTGTACCAGACATCAGCGTCCCGCTGTCCTCCACCATTCGCAAAGCCCTCGCCAAAGACCCTGAGGATCGTTTTGGTTCAGCTACGGAGTTCAGATGGCAGTTGAGCCAGACGCCTGAGTGTCAGCAGTTCCTGCACCAATTCCCTGACTGGAACCCCGCTGTCCCGCCGCCCCCACTTCTCCATGCCGATCCTGGATCGCCGTGCATTGCTCGGCTGAAATGCATGAGAATCGTTCGGAACGGGCAGATCTGCGTCAGCAACGAGCCGTTCACGGTTCTTGAAATAGGCCCCCATGGGAAGCTGTTGACTCGGGACCAACTGATGGATGACCACGTCTCGGCTGTTCACGCATGGCTGTGGGGCTGTTGGGGTAGACTGTGGATTGAGGACGTGGGCAGCACCAACGGGACGCACGTCAACGGTCAACCGATCAGGGGGCGATGCGAACTGCGGCCGAACGACCAGGTCTGGGTTGGCGATGTCGCTATCGAGTGGGAGCCGGCGAGTCCCGAACCCCTTGCCCGCTCTCCTTTGCCCGTTCCGCAGGTGGACCACCACCCCAGTGTGCCGACTCTGGATGACCCCATTGTCAAAGGCTATCGGCCGACACGTCTGACGACTCTTGAGATGCTGCGGATGCGCTTGAGGATGTTCGCGCGGCGGTTGCGCTGGATGGCCGACTGCATCTTCAACACAAGGGGGGCACCATGATCCACTTCTTCCTCCTGTCGATTCTCCTCAGCATCATCGTGAACGCAGTTGGCGGGCCCGACCGCATCCCGGTCTTCGGCAAGCTGCCAGGCGACTTCGTACTGACTTTTGCCGGGGGGAGAATCCGGGTGCTCGTGCCGGTCGGCAGCCTCTTCCTCCTCGCTTTCTTGATATCCCTGTTCAGCAGACGGTGGCGGTAGCACCTCCATGATTCGTGGTTTCAGATTGGAGTAGGCATGACACCGGAAACCCAGTCCAGAACTGATTGCTCGCAGAGCTACGCGACCATGGGCATCGTGGCGCTCGTGGAGGCCATCGTGTCCTACTCAGACAGGAACGCACTCGGCGAACTGCTGGGACGAACGGCATTCCGTTCGCTCGATAGTCAGCAGTTGGCGATGCCGGAGTTCTTGGGTTTGCTCACCTGGTCCGCGAAGAGACGATTTGGGGACAGGATTGCCGAAGCCGCACGGGATTTGACGGCAGACAAGTTCTCCCGTTTCCCAGATTCATTGGAAGACATGCCGGCACACAGGCGTCAGCACGCCCGGCACGGCGGGCCCGACTGCCGGAAGTGCTACGCGGCTTTCCTCCGTGACATCGCGGCAGAGGAAACCGCGATGAAGCCGTCTTGTCCCATCGAGAACGAGATTCTGGCCGCGAACAGGCTTCAGGGACTTGTGTCACGGCAGTTCTGGCTCTCATGCCTGGAGAGTCGACGCACGCAGGATGAGACGCGATCCCGATACGACTGGTCTGTCAATGGTGGGGTTCTTCATCTGACAATGCCTAGATTCCTAGTTGGACAAGAACGCCGAAGATGGCTGGAAGCGAACGTTCCGAACGTCGATCCTGAGCGTCCGGGGGAACGGGAGCGTGCCCAGGAGGCAATCGACCGGCACTGGGGAACTAAGCAGATATTCTCATTGGACGCCCCAGGAGTCCCGCTTCCGGAAGAGGCTTCCGTTGAGCCTGATTTGCCGTGGTCGTTCTTCTATGGGCTGTCAGAGGAGAATCTGGCCAGAGTGGTGGCTCAAGAGAAGGCGGACCGCATCTCAGAGCAACGCCCCGCAATTCGGGCACTCGGGAAGACGAGACTGATCGACCTCATCACAACGGTCTTCGCCGAACTGGCAGACGGGAACAGCAGTGATCGTGAGTTGGCGCAGAGGGCGGGGCTTTCCCCTTCGACATTCTCTCGCTTTTGTGGCAGAAACTGGCGCGGAAACAACGGGAACGGGAGGGCGTACTCCACCCCAGATCTCTTCGTCAACACGGCTCGCGTCCTTGGAGCTACACCGAGTTTCCGGGAGGCGGCCCTGGCGGCTGGCGTCTGGGATGGGGTGAAGGCAATCTGTGATGCTCAGGAATGAAAGGCCAAGTAGGGTTCCGAAGATGGACAAGCAGATGTACTGGCTCCCGATTCTCGTTGATGCCCTTCAGCACAATGACACTGCAAGGACTCTCGTGGATGCGTTCGTCCTGATCCGGCAGATCGGGCGTTCTCCCGAGTACCTTGAGGGCTTCAGACAGTTCCTGGCATTCATGTACGAAGCCGGTTCGGCAAGAGGCGCAGGCATCACTGTGATTCGAGACGGCGTTGCCGTTGGCAGGATCATGGTGGGGGGGAGAAGGCGGTCTGCGTCCCTGCCAGGCGTCACGCCGGGGCATTACTCGATTGAGCTTTGGACCGGTCAAGTGCTGTGGGATGGGATGCTCAGCAGAGCAGACCTGTTGTGGGATGTGGCGCGCCCCGGAAAGAACCTGCGACTTGCCGCGGACACCGGGGGCGGGGGGCCGGAACCAACTCGCGAGGAACAGCTCATCGGGAACCGAGCTGTACTTCGCATATTCCCGGGCGTAGAGACCGGGCAGATGAGGATCGAGCTGCGGTGATCGGGAAGGAGACAGTCACGGATGCAGTGATCGGCCGGGCCAAGTTCCCGTCCGTGCTGGCCGATGGCCCGGAAGCGCCAGGCGCTATCACTTCCGTGGACGCCAGAGTCGTCCCTGACTGCACCGGGACACGTGTTCGGACGAAAGGCTTGGCGACCTTCGACGCCACGTTCCTCTCGCACATCCGTAACGTCATTCTCCCAACAGAGGATGGCATCACTCGCTGTCTCGGGGTTGAGGAGAAGCAGTATGAGATGTCGGTGGCGAACGTAGGCGCGGCATCCGCAATGGGTGTGGGCATAGACATAAAGGGGCTGTCCGCAGGACCGGCCGCACTGCTGGCATTGCTCTCCGCAGACCTGGGAATGCCGGTTCCACAGAACGTGGTATGCACGGGTCATGTGGGTTCCCTCAAAGGGGACATCCGGGTCGTTGAGAATATCCCGGCGAAGATGCTGGCCGCTGCCGCAGATCCGGATGTCACCACTTTCATCTACCCAGCCTTGGATGGCGATGCTTCGTTTTCGTCCCTGTCCCCGATGGAAAGTGAGCGCGTTCGTCGTGCTGTGAGGTCCTGCCACGACGATCTGGAAATCGTGGCAGTAAAGGACGTGTTTGAGCTTGTTCAGGCTGTGTTTCCGGACCAGGCAGTTGTGGAGGGGGCTCTCCGGACAGGCTTCTTCGGGAATGAACTGCAGGGAAAACGGGGCGAGGGATGTCTGACGGAAACTGCCTGCTACTTGGTGACCGAAGTAAGGCGACGTTTCATGAGCGTCCTGGAAAGGCTGCTTCTTTCTGGGGAAACCACGGAGGCAAAACGGCTCCTGGCGGAATGGGCCAAGCACTACGTCTGCAAAGGGGAATACCCGACCAGGACAGGAGGCCAATTCCTCCGACTGATCCACTCCCTGCCGCCGAGCGTGCGACGCCTGAAGCTGACTGTCCCGCTTCTCGATGTTGCCACCTGCATCCAGTTGAGCCAGTTCGCTGCCTCATCCGACTACGACGATGTACTTGTGCTGTTTCGATTGGCCGATGGTCGTTCGGGCTCGTCGTTCTGCCGAACGGCACAGACCGGTGCCCCAACTCGTGCGACCTGGAAGGCGAGTGGTCCAAGTCGGCTGGACGGCGTCCTTGCCGAACTCGATAGAGACGCGTTGACCAAGAACGTGGCTTTGCCTATAGACGCCGCGCGCGCCTGCTACGTCGCGGATGCCGTGACGGTCCAGTCCGATGAAGAGTTTTTGGATGCCATCTGCGCATTCTACCTGCATATGCTCAGGCATACCGGTTCCGTTTTCGGAACAGCCGACACGGCCGACGCGGGAGCAGAAGCGCTCGCACTCCTCGAACGGTCTTTCGCACGACGTGGGGGGCGTAAGGCGGCGTTGGCAGAGGCAAGAACCGGGAACAGTGGTGGGCTGCGCTTCGTATTCGATCTGATGACCGAGTGCCACAAGCAACTGAAGCTGGAGGATCACGTCCGCTACGTCCTCGCCGAGGCAATGGATTCAGCTGACTACGACGCGAAAGTAAATCTCATGGCAGCTTTCCTCAAACGTCACAAGCATGAGCTGCCAACTGACATCGCTTCCACGCCTCCTGCCCGTTTTGCCAATCACTGGGACGATGTCGTGCGTGCCTATTGTGAATCCATGACAACTCTAACGGCGCGGCTCCGAGCGCTGTAGCGGAAGGCCGACCCGAGATCCACAAATTGCACGAAAGGTCCAAGAATGAGCGCAATCGATGACATCCAACACGCGTTGAGCGAACGGGTGATCGCCCAGAATGTGGGAATTCGCCATGATGAAGCCAGGATGAGATTCCCTCTGAGGAAGAACACAGTTGACACATTTGAGGAATTCCTCGATATAATTGGGGCATACTACAACTACCACTTCGCGGCATGCATATCGGGGGGAGGAAGGCTTGCGCCCTGGGAAGCCCAGGAACGGGCCAAAGAGGCGTTGGAGCGGGAGTATCGCCGCCGTGATCGCAACAGCGATATCGTGGCTGCTTTCAATGATGCTCATGACGGTGCCAACGCCGGCTTGAGAGGCCTTCTTGACACGATCGCGGAATCTCTGAAAACGGAGAGTGTTGATCGGTACACGCGGTCTGTCTTCGACCGCTACGTTGCACCGAATTCTTGGGATGACAAAGTGGACATCATCAGGCAGTTCATAGCACGCTGTGGGATCAATTTCCCATCATCCATACGCACTGATCAACCGGAGAGGTATGCACGCGATTACCGGGATTTGCTCTCAGCCTACAACGAAGGCCTGCGCCGCACTTCCGCCGTCTGCCGCAGGCTTTGAAAAGGAGGAGTGGGACATGTCGATAGCTCTGACCAAGCTCCTCGGCAAGATGGATGCAATAATCGATGGCGTCAGCAGTCGAGCCGACCACGGTTTCAACACTTTCCCTTTCGGAGCTTCCATGATCACGGACTGGAACACATATGTTGCTGAGTTGGCCCGGTTTTTCTGTCACGTTGAGTGTGCCATCCTGGACTCAGGAGGCCGGGAGGTAAACCTGAAATTCGATTTCTGGCGCTGCTGCAAACTGCTGCAGAAAGACTTTGGAAGAAATTCTGACAAGGCTGTATTCGAACTGGTTAGAACTGGCTATGAGGGAGGCATGCTCAAGGTTCTCAAGTCTGCCGCTCGACGGATGGCTGAAGACTATGCTGACAAACAGATCCTCGTCCTGGTCTCGCTCTACTGGGAACGCCGGTCACCAAATGAGCTGTTCAGTGACGCGACCGAGTACATCAAGCAGTATGGAGCTCTTCTTCCCGAGGAGTTCACCGAAGGGGCAGCTGCGCGCATACGCACCAACTTCTTCGAAGTGTTGAAACAGCACCCGCATTTGATGCAGCGGATGCGTCAAATAGGTCGATGACAGCTTTGCTTGACAGCTGGGTGGCCCACCCGGAAAAACGTTGTGTCTCCCTATCTTCGCGCGAGACATAGCAGTGTGTTCTCAGAACCGGTTGACGGGCCACTCCTTCCTTCGCCCCCTGGAACTCCCGTCAAGATCCTGCCGCTATCCTCTTGGGTGCTCCCCTCGGCTTTGTGGCATTGGTGTCAAGGTCCGTCGGGGTACCCGCGAAGGACTGGCAAGGAAGTGAAGTACCCCGCTTGTTCTTCCAAGCTGGTTCTCCGAGAAGGATACGTGAGATGACCAATCTGTACCTATACCCAATGTTGATCGCGCTCAATGTGGCCAATGCCTGGCCTACGTGGGAACCGGGTGGGGCGCCAAGCGGGGAGCAACCGAGGATGCGCACATGTCGTTAGAACAAGCCATGATCCTTCGAGCTCGCCCGCATATGCTCGCGAGCAGTCTAGGAACCATGCTCGAAAAGGAGGTGGTCAAGGGCTCCCTGCCTGATCTGGCCCCAAGACCGGTCGCGCTGGAACCACCGTTCCAGTTGATGGTGGCATCGGGAACGAGAGATCTGGAGGTCGAGCAGGTGCAGTTCATGGAGACGGCGATACCTGACACCAATGAGCTTATAAGGCTCAAGGTGTGGATATCACCTGATGAGAAATTCGACTGGAACCGGTCGGAACTCTTCGTCAAACAACTTTCGGCGTTGCACCACCCCGTCGCCTATGAGATCCAGGGCAACAGTGAACGCGTCGAGGTCACTATTCTGTGTTGGAAAACAGATTTGCCGATTGCGGCCGTTGCTTTCAAAGGACAACATGCCAGTTGCGAAATCTCTACTGTCGGGATGTCATTGCTGGGAGAATTGGATGCAGAGGCCTGGCGATGCCTCCAGTTCTACGACTACTACCCCTCCCCGCCCTACTCGCATCTCCTGACCTGTAGTGACGAACTGATGACCACGCCATTTGAGACCTTCCTTGCCGCTCTAGCCACCATTGAGCCGCCCGCCGTCGGCTTTTATCAGTGCGTTTTCCAAGGCGTCAATCCGGACAACAACTGGCATCTCAACACGATGGTCCTACTCGATCTGGAGTTCAGCCTCAAGCTTCAGAACAGCGCCTTCGTTTCTCAACGGTATCCGCAGCAGGCCCCCTCCGGAGCTATCCACCAAATGGCCCAGGACGTCGAGACGAAAGCACACAACGACAAGCCATTCTTCTGCGCGGCAGTTCGCGCCGGAGTAGTCGGTGCCTCCCCTGACCGGTCGACTGATCTTGATGCACTCGACACATTCATGGCTCTTTTTCAGCACGGAGGGAGGCCGCTCAATCGACTTTCTCACCACGAATACAAGAATCAACTGCCGGGAATTGCTTGCCGAGAGACCTTCCTCAAGGGATTGACCTACCGGCCCGGTTTTCTGGTGAATTCGTGTGAATTGACCGGCTTGGTTCACGTGTTACCGGCATCCGTCATTGAGGAGCGAAGCATTCCCCTCGAAACTCTCGAAACGTTGCCGGTACACACTCAATCGCTGCAAACAGGGACACGCATTGGTACTTGCCGATACGCCGGAGTGGAGCAACCCGTGTGCATTCCTCCAGAAGTCCGGGAACGAAGCACACATATAATCTCGAACGCAGGAATGGGAAAAACCACAGTGATGAAACATATGTTCCTGCAGGACATCAACGAAGGAAAGGGAGCACTGTTCATCGACCCGCACGGAGATGCGGCAAGGGAAATCCTGCATCTTGTGCCGAAATGCCACCATTCGCGATTTATATACTTCCGTCCAAGTGATCCCGAATGGATCCCATTGTGGAATCCTCTGTATCTGCCGCCCGGAGGAGATCTCTACCGACTCGCAAATGATATCCTGTCAACCTTCAAACATGTGTTCACAGACTGGGGTGACCGATTGGGACATGTCATACAAAATGGGCTGATCGGGCTAGGTTACTTGCACAGTACCTGCCTGCAGGACCTGCACGACCTTACCCGCCAGAAAACTCCCGAAAGCGACGAACTGCGGCTACGCATCATTGAGGCTGCGGAGAATGGGCCCGTGCGCAAGTTCTGGGAACATGATTTTCTGCACTACTATCGCCCAGCTGAACTACAGTCTTCCAGACATAAGATCTTCCAACTCCTTTCTGGCGGCACGACGAAACTCATGCTATCTCAGCCGGAAAGCAAGATCAACCTACGACAGATAATCGATGACCAGCAGATACTTTTGGTCGACCTGTCTGGTCTGGGGGCTGAGGTCCGGAACATCCTTGGGGCGCTCATGCTGAGACTCATTCTCGTTGCGGCAATGAGTCGCAGTGACACGGAAATTGAGAAGCGCAACTCCTTCGCGGTGTATGCAGACGAGGCACACCTCTTTGTCGGGGCAGGCGCGATCGAGGACATGATTACCCAAGCACGCAAGTTTCGAGTCAATCTGTGTATCAGACCTCAGGAAAGGATGAGTTCTTCGCGCAATCTGGCGTTCCCCGTTTTCGGTCTTCTTCGCCGTCGGTCGAGAGGCGATGAAGGAGTAGAGTGTCTCTGGCAACTCAACTGACGTCCCACGCTTTAGCCGGCCGGGACAGCCAGCACCAAAACCGGAGACACTCTTGCACATGATACAGCCTGTCCTTGTTCCCTGCCACCATTCCGCCGACCTCTTCCTCACTGTGAATCCCGGCAATCCCGGTATGGCCGATGTCTACTGGGGCACTGCTCTGCTTCAGCGCGTTCCCTGCGATCCGCGTCATCCTCTGTTGCGTCTAACCGCCGGACTGCTCTACAACCTTCGCTTTCCTGCACGCAAACTGGCGGAATGCCTTCCGCTGTGCAGCAAGACGATCCGGTCGATCGGTCTGGCGCTGCGTGAACGCGATCCCCGGGAGCTGATGGGCGTGATTCTCGGGCCGTCAGAAAGGGAGGCCCTGAGTGACGACCAGAAGCAGTACGTGCGGGCGCAGTACCTTGAGCTGGGGCCGGAGTGCCGGAATTTTCGCGAGACGATCCGGAGGGAACTGAAACGCATCTGGAAGATCGATGTCTGCGGCGAGGTCCTTCGACGCTGCTTCCGTGAGGTGGACGCAGAGCAGGCGGGAAAGGACACGGATCATCGGGAGCGTCCCGAGCCGATGATGACGACGGGAGCAACTCCTGCACTGCAACCCCTTTCCGACCCGATCCCCGAATCGACAACGGGGAAGTCGGGTTGCGCGTCAGAGGAGGCTGTGAGCACGGTAACGCGCAACACCGTTTCCCTTTCCTGCCCCGAGGCGTCCCCGACGGATACGACAACGGAGACAGCTCAGAAGCCGTCGCGGAACGATGTTGCTGACGAACCACCGGCTCCGGTTGCCGCCAATCCCTGGCCGATCCCATTTCCTCGTCTTCCGGACAGACCGCAATGGTGTGCGCATGCGGGGCTGTTTGTGCTCTTGCCTTGGCTGGAGGAGGGTTTCGGTGATGCGCCTCCGGAGATTCAGCAGCTGGCAATGCAGGTCCTCGCCGGTGCCGTCAACCATGAGAACAGCCGATACACCAGTTTCGACAGCCTGAAACTGTTGTGCGAGCCGGTGTATCGTTCGATCCGTTCTCAGCGTGCCTGGTGCAAGCAGCATGCCTCCGACGGGACACTTGAGGGCGTGCTGTTGGGCAACGCTCGGCTGGCCCGCCTGGACAAGGAGCGCGTCTTCTACTTCGATCCGCACACCGAGAAGTACACCGGCCTGCTCAAGATCCTGCTGGGCTGGAGCGGCAACCTGCACGGTACGGTCAAAGCCCTGCACCTGGACTTCATCCACACCAGTGAGGGATACCCTTGCCACATCAGTCACTTCGACAACTACGACGATATGCGCCCGCGCTTCCTCGTCAGCCGTGACCGATTCAAGGAACTTCTCGGCATCTCCGATCCGATCACATGGGTCGTTGACAGAGGCATCTGGTCGAAGACGTTCCTCGCCGAACTGGACGCTCTCGGTGACAGGTTCGTGACTTGGGAAAAGGGCTACAACGCGAAGGAAGAAAGCCGGTGGGAGCTGCCATGCAGCGATCGGGGCCGATTCTCCCGTCGCCGGCGTCGGAACAACCACCGTGATACGGTCCGGTACCGTTTCGAATGGCGCGAACAGGCCTGGGAGCACCTACCCAACGGGAGACGCTTCATCGTCAAGGCGCGGAAACCGAAAGGGAGCACTGTGGAAGTGTCGATCGTGTCCAACGACCTCGACATGCCGGCCGAGAAGCTGATCTGGCTCATGTTCAACCGTTGGCTGCAGGAGAACGATTTCGCCTACCTGCTCCGGCACTTCGGTATCGGTGAACTCACCGAACGGGGCTTCGATACGTATGCGAAAATCGCACCCGAACTCCAGGACCGCCAGGTGAAGAGTCGGGCCTACAAGCGGACCGATGCTCAGCGCAAAGAGCAGCAGAAGGAGCTGGCGGAGATGCTGCTGGAGCAACGCACCCATGGAACCGCTCAGGATATGGACGGACTGCGAAAAGAGAGGGACAAGCTCCGTGCGCGCCTACCCAAGCTTGAGACCGAACTGCAGCGCCTCCGCGATGATCAGAGCAACGACGTACTCGGTCCGCTCGATCGGCTCACACAAACTGTCAGCGACATTGCCACGCGACTTCTGGGCAACCGCAAAGCTCAAAGCCACGCTCGGGAAGCGGCTGAAATCGAAGCGAACATACGCGAGACCGAACAGACGATCGAGCAGATCGAGGCCCGCTTGAAGGAGATCCCCAAGAAAGAGTCGCGCATCCAGGCCTTGATCGAACAGCAATATGTGCGCCTGCGCATGCGCTCAAAGCCCGTAGCTGACGCCGTGAGAATAACCTGTCGGAACGTCTTCTGCCGACCCCTGAAGATCTTCCGTCCCATCTTCGACAACCTGCGAACCGACCACGCCGTACTCAGGAGCGTGACTCGTGCTCCCGGCCTAATCTCAGCCACACCGGAACAGATTGATGTACATCTCTTGCCAAGCATCACCATCGAGCCAGCCGAACGCGAACGCATCCGGCGGTTCCTCGACATCTGTGAACATCGCTGCGCGGCCACCGCGGCGCTTCAGAACGGCCCGCGAATTCGCTTCAAGCTGCTTCTGCGCGACGCCGAAATAAACTCCTTCTTCAGACGTCTCGGACCCAATTGAAACCGCTCTGACAGAGAAAGCCAGATTGCGCGGCCAAATTCCCCAACCAAGCACATTTTCCGGAGGCTAGTTGCACCGCACACCAACGGCAACCACACGTTGGCTTTCTCCTGCGGGAGCACAAATCCCCTCGGCTCATCATCACGTGACGAACACGAGGGGATTCCGCTTGGTTAGACTGTGAAAGTTATCTTCTCCTGCTGCCGCTACGTCTGCCGTGCAGGATAGTGGCAATTGCCACGCACCAGCACGTGGAAGAAACCCAGTCTGCCTTTATCGCCTTGATCCAGGTTCCACGTCGCTCAAGTTCGGCTGTCGTCAATGCCAGCTGTCAGTCTCATCCTGACGATCTGACCGGTGGTGAGAAAGGCGAAAGTCATGCCGCCAGTGTAGGCCGCAGCTTGGAACGGGTGCGTCATCGGATCGGGACGCAGGAGCCACAAGTTGAGCATGGCCAACCATTCCCAACCGGGGCTATCCTGCAGTTGTCCCGTCTGCGGCAGAATGCAGGTCGCAGCGAAGATAGAGACCCACAGATGAAAGACAATCTCGGTGACAGTGAGCTGCCAGCGTTTGAGGAGTTTCATGGTCTTCGAGCGCAGAATTCGGTTGGATTCCGTAACCTGCTTGCCGCGTGGTCATAGGAACTTCTCCTTGTCGATACCACGCTCGTCTGGCGCACTATAGTT
>Ga0209045_1002180_pt1 | contig 14929 bp, 7 predicted proteins | sample SaaInlLV_10m_DNA_4_FD_184664 | JGI IMG/M metagenome (GOLD analysis project Ga0209045, IMG submission 184664) | Marine microbial communities from expanding oxygen minimum zones in the Saanich Inlet - Saanich Inlet SI072_LV_200m_DNA (SPAdes) (version 2) | ecosystem: Environmental > Aquatic > Marine...
TCTCTGGAGACGGTCGCGGCATGGCAGCCCCTCCCACTCTCGAGAAGCACACAATGTGGGAGGCGGTGCCACCCGGCGACTCTTCGGCCAGACACGGGGGGCAGAGAAAGTTAACAGCATTGGGCGACGCACGCCACATCATACCGCGGGGGGAGGAGGCGTCAACCTGCGGGCCGTGACTCACATGACCTACGCCTTGGTTTGGCGTGTGTGATCGGCCGGAGCAACACGCATAATCTCATCGATACTGGTCACACCGGTTCTTGCCTTCTCCAGCCCGTCCTCCAGAAGGGAGTGCATACCCGACGCGATAGCGACAGCGTGCAGCTCGCGGGCGTTGGCATCGTCCGCGAGGGCCCGACACAGTGCGTCGTCAGGAGTCAGGATCTCACAGATCGCCGTTCTGCCGTGATACCCGGAGTTGCCACAGGCCGGGCAGCCGCGCGTGGTGTGGAAGCCGGCTGTCTTGGCGTCGTCCGCAACGATGTTGGCGGCCGCCGCCGGGAGGCCCGTTGGGTCGGGGGTACACGGTACGCGGCACTCAGGGCAGAGCAGGCGCGGGAGGCGGAGCGCTATCACAGCGCCGAGGGCTGCGTTCAGGAGGCGTGGCTCAAGCCCGAGGTCCAGCATGCGTCGCAGCGTCTGCGCGGCCGTATCGCCCGGCATCCCGGCCAGGACCAAGTGACCCGAGAGCGCAGACTGTGCAGCAATCTGCAAGGTCTCCTGGTCGCGGATTTCGCCGACCATGATCACGTTGGGTGCCTGCCGGAGTACGGAGACCAGTGCCCGTGGGAACGTGAGCCCGATGGCGCCGCGGACGGGGACCTGTGCAACCCCGGCCAGAGGGCGCTCGACGGGGTCCTCGACTGTCAGGATCGCGCGTTCGCTGCTGCGCAATTCTGAAACCATCGCGTAGAGCAGCGTGGTCCTCCCGGTACCCGCCGGGCCGGTGACAACGATCAGGCCGTGGGACATGGCGCATAGCTCTCGCACTTGCACCAAATCCTGTCTACTGAAGCCAATCCGGTCGAGAGGAATGTCGCCTCGCACGCGGTCGAATACCCGGAGCACGACGCGTTCGCCGTGCACCGTCGGCACGGTGCTAATGCGCAAGTCTACGCGGCGGCCTCCGATTCGCATCTCGATGCGGCCATCTTGAGGGAGACGGCGTTCCGCAACGTTCAGATCTCCGAGCACTTTCAAGCGGTTGACCACGGCACGTCGCATCTCTGCAGGTGGCGGCTGCATCTCGTACAACATGCCGTCGATCCGGTAACGGACCGTCATGCTGTCTTCGCCCGGTTCGAAATGGACATCACTCGCCCCATCCTTCACGGCCTGATAGATGATCACGTCGACCAGGCGGACAGCCTGGGCCACAGGCTTCGGAGTGCTTTGTGACTTACCTCCACCGTCTACAGCTTCGGGCTCAGGCTTCGTCACGTCGAATTCTCCCCGATCCAGTGCGTCGGCCAATTCGACGAGGGCGGCGTCAAGGGAACCGTCTTCCTCGCCTTTGGCTACCACGTCGCACAAGTCTGGCGACAGCTGTCCGCAGCGCCGCAACGCCTCGGACAGCGTGTCTCCCGCGCGGGTATGGTCAGCGATGCCTGCCAATACCTCCCCGTGCCCGTCTTGCGTCTCCTCGTCAAGTACCTCAATGGCAAGCAGGCAGGGAACGCCGGTGGACAACATGAGTGCAAGCGAGCGCCAGGGCAGGTGCGGCAGGGGTGCCCACTGCGCAGGATCGACGATTCCGGGGATAGACAGCGTTCCGGCGTTAAGGCCCTCGGCGATCCGAGCTGCTGCCACGTCCATAACTCCGCCGGACTCACCAGCCTGGACCATGACACACACGCTCGGAGAAAACGTGTCGGGCAACTCGCGGAGCGCGTCAGAAAAACACTCCCCTTTCTCGACGCTGGCACAGATTCGGTCGCAGCACGTGCAGAGCTCGTCACCCAGCGGCTCACGCTGCAGCGTGCGCAGTCCGCGCAGCAGGGGCACGCCGCAGTCGATGATCGTTGCAAGCAAACGCCAGAAGCGCACCATGCCTGCCTTTCGGTCTGTATCCGGTGCGTCGCCGGGCATAGGGATGGTCCCATCACTGACGCGTCCAGCCGCGGCGTTCAGCAGCAGGCTCAGCACCTTGCTGGAACCGACTTCCTCCGCGACCTCGACCAACAGGAGCACGGTCTCAGGAAACGGTACGGGGCCTGCGTAGATTGCTCCGAATACCGATTTGCCTTCGGAAACGCCGTCGCGAACCGATGTGGCCACGTCTCCGAACGGGGTGCCGGTGAGCATTGGCTCCGCTGCTGCGAGCGCATCAAGAATACTGCCGCTCGCGTCGAGTTGCTGATGGAATGCACCGAGGAACAGCGCCAGATCGTCACGATTCACGGTTGTCATGCCACTCCTGCCTTTCCGGGGAATGCGAGAATGCCTGTTACCAGACTGCCGGCCTCGGCGTTCGCATACGTACGCTCACGCTGCCGGACCCATTCGAGGAGTTGTGAACGCCGCACCAGCACCTTGCCTGCGAATTCGAATGCGGGGACTTGAGAAGCGACACGTTCGAACTCGTCCGGGTCGAGGCGCAAGTACTCGGCGACTTCATCCATGGTCATCAACGAATCGTCGTGGGAGCGTTGTCGTTCACATGCCATGGCACGACGCACATCGAGTAGCGTTGCGGCATCTGGCTCGATTTGGTCGAGCTGCTCAAGACAGCGATCCGTCACCCGGAGTGCCGCGAGCATTCGGGTGCAGTCTGTGCACTGCCCCAAGTGCGTTTCCATGGACTGCCGTTCCTCCGCGTCCATTTCATCGCCCAGGAAACGGCAGAGCGCTTCGGGCTCACATTGGCAGTTCATGGTGATGTTCCTCCTCGCACAGCCTGTGCGAGCGTGAGACGCGCACGTCGTATGAGTGTCTTGACCGTGTTCAATGGGACCCCGAGCACCTCGGCCACTTCGCGGTAGCGCAGGCCCTCGATGGCGTGAAGCACGATCGCTTCGCGTTGGCGCTCGGGGAGCCTGTGCAACTCAGCCTGTACCACCCGGAGGGCGTCGCCTGTGTCCACCTGCCGGGCCGCCGATGGGTACATTGGTGCGGATAGCTCTGTTCTTGCTGTGTCCAGTAGTCGTCGTCGGTTGCGGGTCGTTTCGAGCAGCGTCAGGCAACGGTTTCTGCAGATCCTCAGTAGCCAGGGGCGGAATGTGCCGCTTGCGTGGTAGCGGCGGGCGTTCCGAAGCACGCTCAGGAACGTCTCCTGCAGCACGTCGCGTGCACCGTCGTGGTCCTGCAGCAAGGCGCAAGCGAGGCCGTAGACGGACGCGTAGTGACGGTCGAACAACACGTCGAACGCGTCGTCGTCACCACTACGCATAAGTGCCATCAAGTCATCGTCAGTCATGGGCTCCGCCTGCGTGCACCGTTTCCATAGACAGAAACGGGTATGCCCCGGCGTTTGTTTCATCGATGCGAGGGAGTCCGGCGGAAAAATGGCGGCAGAACGGTGCTTTTGCCAATTTCCCGGCGTGACCCGGGGCAGCGATGACGATCATTGACCACGCTGGGCACTGTCTGTCAGAGAAGGCAGGAGACTGAGGCGACAGGGGAGTAAGAATGTGCACGGTCAATCTGTGGACGTGGGTGTAGAGGGGGACGGTGTTTGGAACGCGGAGCTGCGGAAGTCCCGAACGCTTCCGGAGTAGCGCCGCACTCTGAGCGGCGGCTGTTTTTGCCTTCGGAGCCTTGAGGAACTCCGCCCGGAGCGCGGCGCTACGGAAGTCGCGGCGGCATCCGAAGTAGCGCCGCACTCTGAGCGGCGGCTGTTTTTGCCTTCGGAGCTTTGAAGAACTCCGCCCGGAGAGCGGAGCTACGGAAGTCGCGGAGTTGTGGCAGCCCCACCCACGTTGGGCGCAGGACGAGTGCACTCAGTAGGCCATGGTCACGAGGGCTTAGCGCATGGTCTCGGTCTTTCCGGAGCAGGTGGCCTGCAAAGGCGATCGTGCGCCTGCCGACAACGATTCAGCGTCTGCGCCTTGTCGCTCCGCCGCGTTCGAGCACGGTGACTGTTGCGCGGTTCTTGCGCAGGTTGATTTTGCTGCCTTGCGTGATGTACTGGATGACGTATCCCTCCCAGGGACAGAAGTCACTGTAGACGTAGCCGCAGAGCCTGCCTTCATTGCCTGACTTGGGCTTGAGCTCGATCATGCGTTGGCCGTATGGCCCCTTGACTTGAGCGCTGTCCATCACGCCGGCGAAACGCATTGTCTCGTAGTATGGATAGCGGTAGGTCTTGCGGCGCCCGTTTTTTGGGGTTTCCTTCGTGATCAGGATGCAGTCCTTGAGTAGTTCCTCCCGTTCGTCCTGCTCCACATTGTTGGCGATCTTATGCGATCGTGGGAAGCGGCTGAGCAGCCTGAAGCTGGTGGGGCTCTCGAGCCCCGGCACGTCGGCGCAGCCCCCCGAAGCCGTTATCGTGTTGCCTCTGAATTCGTACATTACCTCGAAGGGAATGTCCTCAATCAGCTTGCCTTTCAGGTGGATCTTGTCGGGCTGTTTGCAGGGTTCGGGTGGACTGTCGAAGCCGGCGATCTTCCGGGCGTGCTGGCGCCCGCCCGTCGACACGTAGTAGGCGTGTACCTGGTAGCAGACGAAGGCTTTGCCGACCGGCTTGCCGTCGTTGTCGCGGGGTTGAACCCATAGTGAACCGGCGGCGTCCATCGCGGCCTCAAATGTGGGGGCACGATAGACCGCGTGCTTGCCCTTGTACTTGCCCTTGGTGAATGTGGGCAGTTTGGGCACGGCGACGCTGCCTGCCTTCTCATCAGCCGCCCCTGCTCGCAGACAGCCCAACGCGACCATCAAGCCAACTCCGCCAATCACACTGTACCAACGCATAGCTCACCTCACTTTGTGGCGTGATGCCATTCAGGAACCTATATGTGTAGCCTACGCCTGGAGTGGTGTTGAGAAAAGGACAATCGGGGCATGGCAGCCCCTCCCACATTGACTGCACCTGACCACAGTGTGGGAGTATCCCAAACCAGATCTCACCGGCGCTCTCAGTACCTCTTCATCGTGTTCACAGTCACGCGGAATTCTCCGCTGTCCTTTGTATTGAAGGTCAGTTTTGCCTGGTTCGCGCCGGCTTTGAGCACGGGGAATGGGTTTGTGACTTTGCCGCTGGCGACCTGCTGACCGTTGATTCCATGGACCGTCCAGTTGACTTGGTCCCGACAGGTCAGTGAGGAGCCGCTGTAGAGATCCACCGGGAAGGTCACCGACTGACCGTTGATCGTCAATACCGGACTGTTAAGCCTCGCGGAATCGCGCATCGCCTTGACGCCATCAACGATACAGGCCACGGGGCGGCCCGTCGTCGTCACGTTGGCAATTGTGCGGGAGGCCGGCAAGCCGTTGTAGTAGTAGAGGATGTACTCGATCTTGCTCAGGTCGAGCTTTGCTCCGGCGAGCTGGAACTCCAGGAACTGCCAGTCATTGAAGGACACCGGGGTCACCATATCATGCCATTTCCCCTCCACATCCCGCAGCTGAACCTTGAAACTGGCTCCGCTGCCGTCGCCCTTCAGCCAGAGGCCGATCCCGCTGGCGCTGGAGATATCGACCGGTTGCTCGAAACGGCGCCCGATCGCGGCCCAGCCCGCCGTGTCTGTCCGGACACTGGTCGCGGTGAACCGCAGCCCGCCATCGGCGGATTTCTCACTGGCGACCTTCTCGACCGAGAACGTCACACCCGGCTTCGCCGTGCCCTGGTTTTCACTGTCAAAGGCAAACTGGGCGTAGTTGTTGCGCCCGCCTTGCTGATAGCCTTCCGGCGTCGAGCATGCATCCAGGAGTATGCTGGCAGGATTGCTGTACGCGGCCTCATTCGTTCCAGCCGAAACGACCTCCAGCTCGAGTTCCAGCCTGGCTTTGTCGCTCGGACTGGCTCCGCCCTCGTCACGACGCTTGATGGTCCACACATTGTCCTTGCCATCTTCAGTCGTGATGATGCGAGGGACATCGTAGTCCGAGCTCAAGACCTTCCAGTCAACGTTCTCTGAACGGCGCCCGAACGGCTTATCCAGAGATAACACCGCCACATCCGCACGCAGATGGATTCCTTCCGGTCCCTCGCCGGCAAAGCTCAGGCTATTCTCACCGGACTTCAGCACCGGCATGCCGTCCGGACACGTGGCCACAAAGCGTTTCACCAACTCGCCGCGCTCGTCGTAGTGGGCGCAGTTCTCAACTCCTTCCAGTTCCAGGTAGTGTCCGGACTGCATCTTGACCGGCAACACCATCCGCTTCCCGTTGACGGTCAGAGCCATGTCAGAGACGTTGATCTTGCGTTGAGTCAGCGCGAGGATCGGGCTGATGACCACATCGACGTTGCCGCCGGCCGGGATGGCGTTCAGATAGACACGTACCGATGACAGTTTGGAGATGTTGATTGCGTTCCGACAGTTCGCATGGCTCGCGGCTGAGGTGCTGTATGGCCATTTGTAGTCGCCCATCCGGTCGGCGTCGCGCTCACGAAGCAGGAGCTCAACGTAGCGCCAGCCTGTAAAGTCAAGGTCGACATAGTGATCGGAGACCGCACCGTGGTAGACGTACGGCGTCTGGACCTGCACGTTCAGCAATGCACCGGAACCATCACCCTTGATCCACAGCCCCAGAGCCTGGCCGCCCTTCATGCTGTGATAGGGGTGAGGGTAATTGGTGCCCACGTACGTCCAGGCCCCGTTGGCTGAGGTCCCCGTGTTCGTTGCCACAATTCGCAGGTTCTTCACCCCGCCGCGGACATCGTCCTTTTCGACAGACAGCTTCCGCGTGACGCCACCGGCACTCCTCTTGTCATTGATCGTGGCAAGATCGCTGAAATCTGCCAGCACGCTGCTTGAGCCGTCGTCTGCCGGGTTGACCGAGTACAACGCTTCCACCCGTGCCCGGAAGGCCTGTTCTGCGTAGGGATTCCGGGCAGTCCAGTTCTCCGAACCGTTGCCGACGGCGCTGATTCGGTGCTGGTCCAGGTTCATCGGAGTCAGCTGCCAGATTCCCCGGTCGTTCATCCGCAATCTGAAGTCTTTCTTCGGCTCACCCAACACAGCCGTGTCTTCCTCAACGAAGTAGCGGGCCATGCGCATGCGCTCATACCAACCGAGGATGGTGAACATCTCACCGATACGGGCGTTCCAGGGACGTCCCGTGGTGGACACGCCCTGGATCGACATGGGGCCGTCCAAGCTCAGGTTCTTGGCTCCAAAGTACTCCATTTCGTCCGGGAAATGGCCACGGGCACGGGGCGTCGGTCCGCGCGGTGCCCACCAGCCCAACTGCGGTTGCACCAGGTCTGCCTTACGGAAACGCAGTGACTGCACCACATGCGCATCATGGTTCCGCCGCATCGCCCAGACCGGATGATCCCAGGCACCGAGCCGCGAATGGAACCACCAGCTGTTGTGTCCCCATTGGCTGGCCTCCGTGATTCCGCCGCCCTTCAAGCGCTCGAAGATTTTCCAGCGCATTGTGTCGACGCCGTATCGGCTCCTCATGCCTTCCGAGCCGTCAAAGTAGATGCCGTCCAGGCCGACCGTGTTGTAGACGTTGGCGATCGCATCGGCCAGGTCATCAGCCAGCTGGCTGTCGGGCTTAGGATAGAACGCGATGTAACGCTGTTGCAGGTAGTCGGCCTTTGCTCCGGCCTCATGCCCCGTGACTTTGGTTCCGAACACGCCGCGCTCACAGTTCTTGAAGGCGTAGGGGGGGGCGTGCGAGATCTCAGTGTAGCGAATGATCTCTTTGCCGATCTTGATCGCGTTGCCGTTGCAGGAGTAGCTCCAGACAATCTCGTGACCATCAACCGGCTTTTCGTTTACATACAGAACGGTGTCTCCAGGCGCGAACGGCTTGGCCAGCGTATAGGTAGCCTTGGCGATCAGATCGTCTGACGGCACTGGAGTGACCCACGAATCGCGGGGATCGATGCACGCCGTCAACGTATGGCACGTCGCCTTCATTCCGGCAGCGTGGATCTTCTCAACCGTCCGTTTCATACCCGCGATGCCATTTGGGTAGCGACCGCGATTGAGGTCATAGTGCCCCAGCGTCTTCCACCATCCGTGCAGATGGATGTACTCAAAGCCGCCGCGGTGTGCCATGGCGATCCACTCATCGGTCGTGGACGTCGTCAGGTTCGCGAACAGATACGACCCCCGCGTCGCCTCTGACTCGCAGGCCCAGGGGCCGCCATGCACGGACTTGGGCACCGGCTCGTTCAGCTCAACCTGCTTCAGCATTGGCACCAGTTCGGATCTCGGGCCGGCAACCAACGCCGCGCTTGAACCGGTCAAGCCATGGGCGGACTCTGTGTTCACGCTTAGTTTCACCGGGTTCGAGCTCCGAGACATCGCCACTCTCAAACTCAGACTCCGCAGGCAAACTCCCGAATCATCGTCAGAGGCCATTCCCGACATCGTTCCGACGTACGTACTCACCGCCGGCATCACCTGGCAGAAATGGAGCGTCTCGACGTCCTTGACAGTCACGTCCTCGGCGTTGAAGGTGACGTATTCCGGCTTGGCGACCACCCGAACCTTGATGCTGCCCAGACCGCGTGGGAAATCAGCTGCCAACAGGCCACCGGGTTCCAGGCGCAACGCTCGGGCCGTCAGTTCGCGTCCGTCTTTCAGAACGGCCCGGATCAGAGGGCAGTGTGTTCCGAGCAGTTCGCGCTCCGGTGCCCCGGCAAACGCCTTCTGCTTCAACGACATGATCATGCCGTTCTCACCGATCGACATGACTGCACACCGCGTCTCCAGGCGCAACAATTCCGTGGTCTCTACCTTGTTGTCCGACATCTGGTACACCTCGCTTTCGCGCCCGTCGGGACGGGCCAGTGCTGTCACCTCGGCGGCGTTCAGGGCTCGTTTGTAGATACGTAACTCGTCGACCAAACCGTTGTGGCAGGCGCCGCTCCAGCGGCCGACCTGGAATCTTCCGGACGTCCCTACCGGTTCGTCCCAGTTGACTCGTGCGACCTGGGTGCCGTTGACATATGTCGTGATGACCGGACGTGTGAAGCTGACTGCCAGGTGGACCCACTGTTTCATCGGGAGTGGGCTCACCAACGGAGCCGAAATCTCCCGCCACTGCTCGCCGGCCACGCCTGCACGGTGCCCTGGGCGCCCCATACGGAAGCTGCATGTGTTATCCACCACGAAGATCATGAATCCACCGGGATTCCAGCCTGCCTGGAGAATGTTCGGGTAGCGGCCGGTGCCCTCCCAGTACACCCAGGTCGAGATCGACATCTCAGCCGAACCGTCCAATCCCGCGAGAGCAGGGAACGACACAAACGAGTTCTGCCCGCCCAGCTTCAGCGCCGTCCCGAAATCGCCCTTGACCCAATTCCCATTGCTGATTGTGCCCTCGAGCATGCTGGGACTGGCATCGGCGGCGAAGATCCCTTGTCCTTCGTCAAACGGCCACCACCCAACCAGGCCGTCCTCCAACGTCTGGCCAAACGCAGACGACGACATTGTGAGCAAGACACAAGACAACCACAGGCGCTTCATCGTTACCTCCCGTTTGAACTGGCCAATATCTGGTGCCGACAGTCTATCCCACATCGAGGCTGAGGCAAGTGTCGTGCCCTCGCCCGATGCGGATGCAGACCAGCTCGGACAATTCGCGCAGAGGGAGTGGTGGTATCAGGCAGACCTGGGGGAACGCCATGGCTGACTTTGTCGGCTATGGCTGCAATCTCTCACCGTTTCAGCCCTGTCACCATTGTTTCGGCGGAATCGTCCTGGACCCAGATGCCATCCAGCGCTCCGTCCATCGCCAGGAATGGCAGCCCGCTTCCGCTGGGCGAATTTCCGAACTCAAGGGTTTTGATTCTGCTGGGCGCGAATGCAGCCGGGAAGCGTACGCTTTTGCCCCGTCCGTCAATGAGGAACCAGAGCTTCTGCCGATCGCCGCGAAGGTCCCACGAGACGAGGAGGTGGTGCCATTTCAAGGGGTCGAGCTGTCGTGTCGCCAGAACGATGGCTTCCTCGGCTTTGCCTGCGGCAATGCGGAGTCTCATGCCCAACACAACATGTCGACTCAACTCGATGCGACGTGCGCCATCTTGGGAGCGAACTCCCAGGAAGAAGTGCCAGCCTTGGTCCGACCACACGGATGCAGCGGGCCGCGGCTTCACCCACCACCCGATCGTCAACGCCTCTCCATTTCCGACTGATGAGGCATCCAGGTCAAAACGACCATCGGGCATCTCCAGAGCAGCGAATTCCCCAGCGGCATCCGTTCTGATGCTCCCGTGTCCGCGGAACGTCCCGATGGTGTCTGTGAAGTCCACTGCCAACCCAGCGTTGGGCCACGAGCCACGAACGGCAGGCAAGGGTTGCCTGAGGACACAACGGCGTACAGAGCGGGGCGCCGTCTCCGGAGGGACGGTGACTGTGTCTCCACGCATCAAGGCGCTCTTTGCCAGGTCAATGGACTCGTCTGCGTGCGTCCCCCGAACAATGGCAAGCCGGTCGATGATCACCCCAGGTTCCTGCCCTTCTATCACCAGGAACACCGGGGACACACCGGCCTCGAAGGGCCAGCTCACAGAACCCCATCGGCCGATGGGGACGGTCCGACGAATACGCCTGGAGCCGAAGGTTACGAAGAAGGCGTCCTGGTCTCCCGCGGGAGCCCACGTTCTCATCACCAGTGTGTAGGCCCCAGGCTTCAGGCGCAGCGCCGTCACCCGTTCCGCACTGGGAGCCAGGCTGCCTGCTGTCCCACCGGACGCTTCCGCGAACGGAACCACGGAAACACCGGGCCCTTCGCCGAAGTTCTCAAACTCGCGGCACAGGAGGACATCCGGGCCTTGCCCCCGGCACAATCCGGCAAACACAACGGACAGACATGCGTATACGCAGAGTCTTGAAACGGATTGGGTCATCTGCTCTCTCCTTGTCGCGGCCATGCGCTGCTATCGAGCGAATCGCAAGAGGACGGGTTGGAGGGGCTCAAGCGTGAATTGGGCAGGGAGCTTCCGTCCGGAAATGAGATCCAGGCTGGGCCCACCCACGTTTACTGTGCAGGGCTCACGCAGGAGATTGCAGATGGAGGCGACACGCGTGCCGCTGTGGCCGGCGGCCCGGACTTCAACGCCAAACAGGGGCTGCCCGGATTCGCTGGTGAGAGGAACCAAGGGCTTGATTCCCCAGTTCGGCAGCGCTTTACCCAAAGCCTCCGACAGGTCCTTTGCCTTCCCCGGCAAGGCCATGGCCATGGCGCCGGGAATCGCTCCCGAAATCGCGTGCCCATACTCGTCGAACGCCGGGGCATCGCCGAGGATCACCACGCGGATTCGCCCGGCCAGCTTGGTCAGCCCCTGGCGGGCCCCGGCCGAAAGGTGGGTGACGTGGGGGACCAGTAAGACCTTGAGCGAGTCCAGCGGGCGTTTGGTCTCCCCTCCGGCGAACGCTTCCAGGCGGCGTTCGGTGACAAAGCCGAGCTGGACGCCCTGGAAGGCCGCTGCTTCGTAGGTGCGGCGCATGCGTTGATAGTGGTCGTGATAGCCCTGGACGGTCGAGGAGCTGGACCACAGAATCCCCACTTCAGGAGGAACACGTTGAATGCTGGTGATCTCGGCGGCGAGTCGGTTCAGGTCAAGATTGCATCGACCGATGGCTTCCACACCATCAGGGCGGTGGAGAATGCTGCCGGAAGTGGCCGTCGTGAACGAGTTGGTGCGCTCCCAAACCCAGTAGGTTGTGGAGCTCTGGCCGTGAATCGCGCCCTGCCATAATTCTGTGTAGAGATGATCGGGAGAGATTACGCCGTGGTCGCGGTCGACGATTACGTGGTTTTCTGAGTTGAAGATCGGCTTGTCTGCCAGGCTGCGTTGGAAATCGTAGCCTGCCTCCATCCCCCGCCACCCCGTGGACCAGTCGCCGCTGCTGCGTGGGAAGTTGCAGCAGTCGTTGCCATTGTACTGGCTGAACTCGGAGAACAGCTCGGGGGAGACACTCCACACGCCGTGCAAACCGCGATAGAAGTGGGCGCTCATCATGATCTTGGCGTGGACCGGCAGGTCCGGGGCGATGTCGTGGACGATGTCCGCCATCCAGCGGTGGAAGTCGGCGAAGGTCTCCTGGTTGAAGCGGACAAAGTCCACGGCCATGGGTGATGACTCAAACTTGGGGGGCGGGATAGGGACATCGGTGAAGGCTGTATGCTCCGTCCCCCAGCGCTGGTTGAGTGTTGCGATGTCCCCGTGGCGTTCCGCAAGCCAGGCGGGCCACGCTTTGGCGGTCACTGCGCAGCCGGTCAGATCGACCGCGATTGGCTCGTTGCTCAGGCAGATGCTGTGGAGGGCGGGATGGTCCTTGATACGTGGGATGACGTAGCGCAGGCTCTTCTCAATGACGCTTCGGGCTCGCGGATCATGCACGCAGTATTTGAAGAAGCCACCATGGCACGCCTTGAGTTCGGGCCACTTCTTCAGCGCCCAGCCTGGGAAATAGTGGGGACTGACCAGAAGATTGACCGAGACATTGGCTTTGGCCGCCCGGTCGCAGACGGCCAGGAAGGCGTCGATGTCCCTGTCCGAGTAGGACGTCTCATCCGGCAGCACGCTGCGCGGACCGAACTCGATTTGCAGGAAGTTGCAGCCATAACCCGGTAATTTCTCCACGTCGCGCCTGACTTGGCCGAAATGCCCATAGCCAGTGAGGAAAACGGGGGAGGTATCCCTCCTTCCGTTCGGGAAGCGGCGCGCCCCGACGGTACTGGGGCCGTCGATGCTGAGCGGCCCTGTCTGGTAGCGGGGCACGGGGAAATCGGTAGCCTTGCCGGCCAGGATAGCGGCGGCTCGGGCGGTTTCGCGTTCGGTCATGTCTGTCAGGACCTGGGCGGCGTCCCAGGCGCGGTCGGCGCGGTCGTTGACGATGTCGGCTTCGACCCAGGGGATGAAATTGTCGAGTACGGTCAGTGTCACTCGCGATCGTGCCCCCAGTCCTTTGGACTCAAGTTGCCTGACCAGATCGGCCAGGGGATCGCGTCCGGTCACGGCCTCTCGGAGCTTGGCTCGGATGCCGCCCGGCGTGACCAGCTGCATGCGTTGCGTGTGCTGCGTCAGGATCTTGCCATCCCGACGGAGGGTGGCGCAAAGGGTGACGGCCCCGCCCGGGACATGCTCGATGTTGCCGAGGAAGGTGAGGAACAGCGCCTTGGCATCGGTGGGCACAGGGGCGGACTTGACGAGGAGGGCCTTGCCATCTGCCCCCAGTAGTTCAGTCGTGACCGTGGTCCCGGGCTTGGGATCGGCGAGAGTGAGCAATCCCTCTGCCTTGAGCTGACCGCTGGAGAACGTCCACGCGTCTTCGGGCCACCGTTGTGCAGCCCACCGAGTCTTGACCGGCGTGCCTTTGTAGAGGACTTCCGGGCGTTCCCTGGGAGCCAGGTCGATGTAGTCTTTGGGCGTCATGTCTTCCAAGGTTACGGGCAGAGGGCGAATGCCCTTCCGCAGGCTGACATCGTCGAGCCAGATGCCTTTGGTGGGACTTTCGGTGATCAGCATGAGGGCGAAGGAGGTCTCTTCTGACTGGGTAATGAAGGTCTTGCTGATGCGCCGCCATTCGCCGTCGGTGCGCGGGATGCTGCAGCGGACCTTCCAGCCTTTCCCTCCGCCGATCCATGCGCGACCGGGATCTTCGGAGCGCACGAACGCCGTCAGGGTGTAGGCTGTGTTGGGGTTCACTGGTACCCCTGCAGTGAAGCCGAACCAGCCGTACACATGGGCCCCAAACGCGGTGCTGTTGGTGAATTTTACGGCCACGTTGCCGTTGCGTCCGGCACCCGCCTCAATCGTCATGTTCCCCTCGATATTGCGTTTGTCCCACATCCAGCCTTTGGGGCGGATGCCGTCGACTTGCTCAAAGGAAGGGTTCGGTACCAGATTTTGCCCGGGATCGAAAGGAGATAGTTCCAAGCGGATGTCGCCGGGTTCCAGTGGCGGATAGTAGATGAAGGGGGTGGCGGTCCCCCCGCGCTCCACCTGCACGTCGTCCACCCGGAAACCCGCCGTTTGGCTCTCGCTCAGGATTCGCAGCGTGAAGGTCGTTTCGCTGCCCGTGGTGGTGAAACTGCCTGAGACCCGTTGCCATTTGCCTTTGGTATTGCGCGGGAGTGCGATGCGGTGCTCCCATTTCTTGCCGCCGAGCATCCAGGCCACCCCTGCATTGTTGGCCTTCACGTAGCAGGAGAGAGTGTATCTGGTGCTTGGACTCACCGGAATGGTCTGGCTCAGAGAGCTGTAGACATGCGGGCTTCTGGCACTTGGGTTGACGATCAGGATCGACGTCTTTCCTGAACGGGCGGTTCCGGTGTCCATCGTCAGGGCGGCTTTGGCCTTGCCTGCTTCCCAACGCCAGGCGCTTGGGGAGCCCTGCTTGTGTCGTTCAAAGGTCGGGTTGTCCAGCAGGTTTGCAGCCGAGACGGTGAGGGAGAACAGAAAGGCGGCAAGGGCGATGGGGCGAAGGATCATTGACGGCTCTCCAAGACGCGCGTGTACTCGATGGTCCCGGCAGGCCTGTAACTGTGCAACAGGTTCCCGCACCGGGAAGGCAGTAGTCATAGCTTTCACAGCGCGTCCTGTCAAGACGAAGGCCGGCTGTGAGTGAGTCACCCAGTTTGCCTGTAACAAGCGTCGTCTGAGCATAAAACACACCATTGGAGGCGCCGCATCTCCGTATGCGGCCAGGCCGGTTGCGGAGAACCGGCGCTCCAGACATCCGGAGGCAAGTTACACCCTTCGATATGTCTGCCGGACCTTCGGCAGAGGCCCCGCTCGTCTGTAACTTCAGCACAGAACGCCGTCTGGGCTGTCCGTCAGAGCCGCGACTCACGGGAG
>Ga0209045_1002187_pt1 | contig 14903 bp, 20 predicted proteins | sample SaaInlLV_10m_DNA_4_FD_184664 | JGI IMG/M metagenome (GOLD analysis project Ga0209045, IMG submission 184664) | Marine microbial communities from expanding oxygen minimum zones in the Saanich Inlet - Saanich Inlet SI072_LV_200m_DNA (SPAdes) (version 2) | ecosystem: Environmental > Aquatic >...
TGCCGGGTAGCTATGAATGGAAGGGATAACCGCTGAAAGCATCTAAGCGGGAAGCCTCACCCAAGATAAGATCTCCCTAGACTTTTAAAGTCTCTAAAGGTCCGTCGAAGACTACGACGTTGATAGGCAGGGTGTGGAAGCACAGCAATGTGTGAAGCTAACCTGTACTAATTAACCGTGAGGCTTGATCATATAACACCCAAATTATTTGGGTATCACATGATCGATATGAGTAACCCACAACTTTTTACAGTTTTTCCAAATTTGGTTATAGAGTCATATGACTCTATAACTATCAAAGATTGCTTAGTGACCATAGAGTCCTGGACCCACCTGATCCCATCTCGAACTCAGAAGTGAAACAGGTCATCGCCAATGGTAGTGTGGGGTCTCCCCATGTGAGAGTAGGACATTACTAGGCTTAAACTCAAAAACCCCGTTCAGTGATACTGGACGGGGTTTTTTCTTTTTTAATGAAATACCTTGTTCTGCCTCTTTAAGCTAGGTCCTGACCAACTAACAGCCACAGGCAGGTGTTGCAGGTGCGGGTAGATTGACCTCTAAGGTGCCAACCAATTCACTTAAGGAGCTGACCTGATAGTTTTCCATATAGGTAAGAATTCCATCATTGATACTTTTGCAGATCAATGGATCATTAAATAAGGCAGTTCCTACGCCTATTGTGGAAGCACCTGCGATGATAAACTCCAGTGCGTCTTCAGCAGAATTAATACCACCTTGCCCTATGATTGGAATATTGTGTTGTTTACATACTTGATATACTTGATGAACTTTTAATAGGGCAACCGGCTTGATCGCTGGCCCAGAGAGTCCCCCCTGATTATTGCCGATCACAGGACGGCGTTTGTGGATGTCGATAGACATCCCCATCAACGTGTTGATTACAGAAAAACTATCGGTCCCCGCATCAATACAGCGCGATGCGTTATGGGCAATGTCAGTCTGGTTTGGGGATAACTTTGTAATTAAAGGTTTGTTTGTTGCTTTACGACAAACTTCAACAACACGCGCCGAGACCTCAGGGTCATTGCCAAAAACTGCACCTCCCTCTTTTACATTGGGACAAGAGATATTGATTTCAATGGCATCTACTGGGGAATTATCAAAAAGCGCTGTGATCTCTCCATACTCTTCAATGCTTGACCCGGAAATGTTTGCAATAAAACGAGTCTCAGTAAAATCAAGAGTGGGAAGTATTTTATCAATCACATACCGTGCCCCCGGATTCTGCAAGCCGATTGAATTAATCATCCCTCCCGGAGTCTCAATGACTCGATGGGGCGTATTACCGAGTCGCGGCTCAAGTGTCGTTCCTTTCAAGCATATAGCACCAATATCCTGGTTTGAGTAGCCATTGATACGGGTGTACTCTTCACCAAAGCCTACACAGCCAGAGAGTAGTACAATCGGTGTCTGCATTTCGATACCACAAAATGCTACATTGAGGGATGGTTTTTCCATGATCTGGTTTTCCGTTGAAAATATGGAGTTATATTGAATATTGTTCTTTACGAACCTGAGATCGCACCCAATACGGGTAACATTATACGTCTTTGTGCCAATGCAGGTGCACAGCTTCACTTGATTCATCCGCTTGGATTTTCATTGGATGAGAAAAGATTACGCAGGGCAGGACTCGATTATAGAGAGTTTGTCTCAATAAAAGAGTATGTAAGCCTGGATGAGTGTTTAGCACAGTTTGACCCCCGCCGAATCTTCGCTGCAACTACCCATGCAAGTGGAGCACACTCTTCACCTTGCTATCAAATAGATGATGTATTTCTATTCGGACCAGAGAGCCGGGGTCTACCCGCTGCTGTGCGTGATAGTTTTCCACTAGCGCAGCGTATCCGAATACCGATGATGGCAGAGAGTCGTAGTTTGAATCTCTCGAATGCGGTTGCAATTGTGTTGTATGAGGCTTTACGTCAGACGGAATGGGGAGGGCTCGGTTAGTAGTCGATCAGTAATACTATATTGTTTGAGTATTAACTTTCTGGTTTACGGTTTCGTTGTAACAGTGTATTAACCGCTTCAGAGGGTGACTTTCCACGGTGTAACACCTGCGCAACCTGTTCTGTGATGGGCATCTCAATTCCAAGCTGATCGGCCATTTCAGATACATCACGCGCGGCCTCGACCCCCTCAACGACTTGGCCAATATCATCAAGAGCCTTTTGCAGCGGATGACCGCGACCGATTGCCAACCCTAAACGACGATTTCTAGACTGGTTATCAGTACAGGTCAGCACCAAATCACCCAGCCCACTCAGCCCCATAAAAGTCTCTTGTCTTCCATTGAGCCGTATCCCCAACTTCATCTGCTCATGGAGTCCACGAGTCATCAGTGCTGCACGTGTATTGGCACCAAAACCAAGTCCATCGGCAATACCTGCAGCTATTGCAAGAATATTCTTTGTGGTTCCACCCACTTCAACGCCAGCCAGATCGTTGCTGGTGTAACAACGAAATATCTCACTATGAAATAACTCTGCTACAGCATGTGCCTGTTGATGATCATTAGAGGCTACAGTAACAGCTGTTGGTAGCCCTTTTGCAACCTCCAGAGCAAAAGTGGGTCCGGAGAGCAGTGCTTTTGGATGTGTTTCTCCAAGCTCTTCTTCAACAACCTGGTGAAGTAATTTGTGAGAGACCTGTTCAACACCCTTAGTCGCCCAGATTAGTGTGGAGTCATCCTCTATTACTGCTTTGATCTGCTGCAGAAGATTGCGAAAAACTGCACTGGGAACTGCAAGCAGAATCTTTTCAGCCCCTTCTACTGTTGAGTGGATATCGGTATCAGTACGGAGTGATTCGGGGAGTAAAAATCCGGGAAGATATTGTCGGTTTTCTCGTAGTGATTCAATTTCAGTTATATGCGCTGGGCGATGTCCCCACAGTGAGACCTTGTGACCGTTGCGGGCCAGTTGGATTGCCAAAGCGGTGCCCCATGAACCGGCCCCCAGCACAGCAACCTTCTGTGGAGCATTATTAACGACTGGTGGTTGTTGAATCAGTGTTGCGTCTCCGTGCTGGTTGCATCATCACTCTGAGCCTGTTTCTGTAAGTTTTGAGCATAGAGCGCATCAAAATTGATTGGGGCAAGCAATAGAGGAGGAAATCCGCCTTTGGTTGTGAGATCAGAAACAGCTTCGCGTGCATACGGGAATAGGATATTGGGGGCATAAGCGCCTAATAGCTGTCCCATTGCCCCCTCTTCAAAACCGGAAACAGTGAAGATCCCTGCTTGTTGAACTTCAACCAGAAAAGCTGTTTCATTATTGACAGTAATCGTTGTGGTTAGACTCAATACAACTTCAAATACATTTTCACCAATCTTTGTGTGTTGTGTACCTATCTGAAGATTGGTCTCGGGCTCCCATTTTTCTTGAAAAATTGCAGGAGATTGAGGAGATTCATAAGAGACGTCTTTCAGGTAGATCTTTTGGATATCAAAAGTCTGACTAGGAGTTTCACTGTTGTTCTCATCGCTCATAAAGGGTTACTCAGTTAGTAGGTTGTAATATCGACACTGTTATTAGTGAAAAAGTGGTGTCATGAAAATTTTCTGATCCATTGGATTAGCTGTGGAAGAGCCATCGCCCCGGCTTGGCGCCCGATCTCACGTCCATGTTTAAAGATCGCAACAGTAGGGATACTCTGGATGTTGTATTGTGCGGAGAGCGTCTGATGCTGTTCTGTATTGACCTTTGCGAGCCGATAGAGGGGTTGTAGCTGCTTTGCGGCCTGGTTGAAAACAGGGGCCATCATCTTGCAGGGGCCACACCAACTGGCCCAGAAATCAACCACAACCGGAATATCATTTTTAGAGATATGGCGCAGAAAATTGCTGCTGGAAAGTTCCAGAGGTTGATCGTTGAAGAGAGTGTCATGACACTTTCCACACTGCCCGCCATCATTCAGTTTTGTAGCAGGAAGACGATTGATGCTGTCACAATGTGGGCAGACGATATGTAATGCATCAGCCATAACTCTGGCTCAGGCCTCAAGTAGCGGGTCCAACTCACCTGCAGCATTGAGTGCGGAGAGATCATCAAACCCTCCAACATGGTAGTCACCTATAAAAATTTGAGGGACTGTTTTACGCTTGCTGCGTAGCTCCATCTGTGACCATGCCTCAGCATCACCATCAATAAAAATTTTAGTATATTCCACGCCCTTGCGTTCCAGTAAGGCTTCAGCCATGCGGCAATAGGGACAGGTTTGTGTGCAATAGACTTCAATTTTGGGCATCGTGGTTTAACCTCCAAATGTTATATGGGCTATTTATAGGTGACAGGCAGTCCTGCACTTTTCCATGAAAGAATTCCGCCTTTTAAGTTATAGACCTGTTCAAACCCCTTTTTCTTCATCTGTGAACAGGCAACACCAGAACGTGACCCTGAACGGCAAATTACGATGACTGGCTGAGATCGATGAGTCTCAAGGGAGTCTAACTTCTCCTTGAGTTGGCTGAGCGGAATATGAGAGGCGCGTTCAACTTTCCCGTCTTTGGCAAATTCATCCTGAGTACGGACATCCAGAAGTAGTGCCTGGTCATTGTTAAGAATGCGCACAGCAGATTCTGCGGAGATTGATTCAAAGCCACGCAGACGGTCTCCAAAAACATTGAAGATCAGCATGGCGAGGGTGATCAGAAATGCAGTAACCAACTCCCAGTGGTTAACAGTAAAGGTGGATAGCTCTTGCATCAGCAGTATTGTTACCAATCAGGGTTATGAATTGTTGCTATCTTCAGCAGACCAGTTGCAGGGCTTGCCAATACTCATAGCGGTGAGAATCTTTTCAGGTAGACAGAATTTTGTAAAACCGCTCTGGAACAGGTTCAGGCCTACAAAGGCGGTAAACCAGAGCCAGTTGCTGTGGTGAAAAATGGGGCTTCCATCCGCTCCCAGCCCGAGAGAGAGCAGTACAAAAAAACCAGCCATAATGCGAAGAATCTGTTCTCTAGTCATCAATCTACCTTTTGTTGTTTTGTTTTTTGCTGGGTTAACAGATACAAGGCTCAAGCCTTATCCAGCCAGCTATTATAGCTGGAGAGTTCGCAGCCGAATAGCCATAGACAGCGATTAACAGCGACAGAAAACCTCTTTCATCATCCCGATCAATTTCAACGTACGATTATCTCCCACCATGTAGAAAACACGGTTGGCCTCTTTGTAAGAGTCGAGGATGCCACGGTCGCGTAGTGTAGAGAGATGTTGCGAGATATTGCTTTGCGAAGTACCTACGGCATCCACAATTTGCTGAACACTCAGCTCCTTGTTTCCCAGAACACAAAGAATTTTGAGGCGAAGAGGGTGAGACATGGCCTTGAGAGAGCGTGAAGCACGATCAATATCCTCATCATTCCCCAGTAAACCATCGGTGTCGTCACAGCCGCTACTCTCCATTGTTGCAGATTCACTCATGATTCTGATTTTCCTCTATCCTTGAGTTGTAAATTAAGCTTCTGCAAGTATAGATCATTCATCAATGGATGAAGTGGCTATATCCTTGGAGAGACCCCATTTTTTGTTTACATCTTATTAGAGGGACATTATATAATATTGTGATCAATGTCCACATCGAGATGCATCAAATTCTTATGAGTGTCAAACGAGGTCCAGCAGTTCTCTGTATTTTGGATGGTTGGGGGTATCGTGAATCCCCAGACTGTAATGCAATTGCCGCAGCAAAAACCCCCGTGTGGGATCAGTTGTGGGCTGAAAAGCCACGTACCTTGATCGTGACCCATGGGGCAGAGGTAGGGCTGCCAGCAGACCAAATGGGAAACTCTGAAGTAGGGCATCTCAATCTGGGGGCGGGGCGCGTCGTCTATCAAGAGTACACGCGTATTTGTCGCTCTATACGCACCCACTCGTTCTACTCCAACCAGACACTGGTTGACCCCATTGACCAGGCGATCCGTGAAGACAAGGCAATTCATGTGTTGGGGTTACTCTCGCCCGGAGGAGTGCATAGTCACGAAGAGCATATCCACTCTATTGTGCGTATGGCTGCAGACCGGGGGGCCAGAAAAATCTACCTGCATGCTTTTTTAGATGGACGGGATACCCCGCCGAGAAGCGCCACTCCATCGCTTGAGATGATGGAGACAGTTTTTCGTGAGTGCGGTGTAGGAAAGTTTGCCTCAATCGTCGGGCGTTACTACTCAATGGATCGAGATCGTCGTTGGAAGCGGGTAGAGGCCTCTTATCGGGCAATGGTAGAGGGTGTTGCCATCCACAGTGCTCCCACAGCACTGAAAGCACTGGAGCAAGCCTATGCGCGGGGGGAGAGTGATGAGTTTGTAGATGCCACAATTGTGGTCGCAGAAGGAGAGACACCTGCGCGGATGGAGGATGGCGATGTTGTGCTGCTGATGAACTACCGCTCTGATCGAGCACGTCAATTGACAGAAGCATTGATCATGGATGACTTTCATGGCTTTGACCGTAATGTGTGGCCTGTGCTGGGTTCAGTGACCTCACTGACAGAGTACAAGAGAGGGTATAACATCCCTGTCGCCTTTCCACCAGATCGTCTCAACAACGTTTTTGGTGAGTACATCTCAAAGTTTGGTCTACATCAGCTCAGAATTGCAGAGACTGAGAAATATGCACATATCACCTTCTTCTTTAATGGTGGCCGGGAAGAGCCCTTTCCATTCGAGGAGCGGTTGTTAATCTGTTCTCCTGATGTGCAGACTTATGACCTGCAACCGGAGATGAGCGCATATGAGGTGACCTCCAGGCTGGTGGATGAAATACGCTCTGGAGAATACGATGTCATAATCTGTAATTTGGCAAATTCAGATATGGTTGGTCACACTGGTAAACTGGATGCAGCGATTAAGGCGGTTGAGACGCTAGATCACTGTATTGAAAAAGTGGTTACTGCAGTACAAGAGGTCAATGGCGACCTGTTGCTTACCGCAGATCATGGTAACAGTGAAACAATGTGTGATCGTGAAACGGGGCAGCCACACACCGCACATACCATGAACCCCGTACCACTGATCTACGTGGGTAAGGGGATTGAAATTGATTCGCTTCACCCTGGAGCACTGTCAGATATTGCACCTACACTGCTACATATCATGGGGATCGAAAAGCCGACAGAGATGACAGGGCAGAGCTTGATTGACGAAGTGAAGTAGGTAGGCTTACTGTGTTGTTATCACAATAAATTGAACCAGCGGTAGGGTAGAATCAGCCTTCAGGTTTATTCTGAGGGTGAGGACACTTATGGCTCAGTGTGAGTAATGATTTTCACGGTAAATGGATAATAAACTTGATTATTAGATATTTATGGAGTCACTTACATTCATTTCAATCACCAGCACCTTTGTTAATCAATAGAATAAATTTCTTGATATAGATTGCCTTGATTGGATTGGGGGGAGCAGTGAGCAGCATGTTACGGAAGATACTGAGACGGCCTGTAAACAGGCTCATTCAGAAGTGTAGTTCGATGAAATTGCGCTTAGTGCGTACTTGTGATGTTCTTTAGCGGAAAGCAGTGTTCGATTGCCTGAAAGTCACGATCCTTACTCAGTAGCTCATGGTTGTCACGTAGGCATAAGGCCGCAATAAGACAGTCTATAGTAGAGCGTATAGTTTTTCCTTTGCTGCGGCAGGTACGATAAATCTCGGCAGCCTGTTTGTAATCATCCAAAGTCAGCTCTTGTGGTTGTTCGAATGCGGTTAGAAGTTCAGCAACTCTTTCAGCCTCCTTGTTATTGGAGAGCCCCAGAAGAATTTCTGTGATCACGATGCCCGGCAAATGAATCGGTTCATTGTCAGCAATTGCACTTCTGAGGCGTTCGGCCTGCCAACTGGGATTGCAGTTGAAGTAGTCAATCCAGACGCTGGTATCAACAACCATCCTTCAGTTCCGGTCTTGCCGTAGCTGTTTCAGATTACCTTGCCAATGAATTTTGCCTTCTATTGCTAACAGCTCTTCACGTTTCAGTTGGTTGGCGTAGGCGGCCAGTGCACTATTCACGGCCTCTTTTTTTGTGTTGAAGTGTCCTAAAGATATTACCTGTTCGAGCAGATCATCTTGTAGCTCAATATGTGTTCTCATCGTATTAAAATCCTTTTTCAGTCCCATTTTATGGAGTATTCTATGGGACTTATTATAGGGTTTTATTGGGTGATTACAATGTTAGTGTGCTGCATGTGTAGCTTCGATGATGTCTGAGATTGACTTTTTTCGGCAAGAGAACCAACAGCTGCGAGAGCTACTAAGGCGGCATGGAATTGATGACTCAGAACAACAGAAATAGCAGCAGAAGCATGATACAGAAGACTTTTCTGATTACAAAGAGACACTAACAACACAGCAGAAAATTGAGCTGTTCCGAGAGTTGTTCCGTGGAAGAGAGGATCTGTTTCCTGCCCGTTGGGAGAGTAACAGTGGTAGAGCAGGTTACTCTCCAGCTTGTAGTAATGACTGGAAGCAAGGGGTGTGTGGAAAGCCAAAAATCAAATGCGGTGAGTGCAGCAACAGGGTATCTCTACCACTTACCGACAAAGTGATCTATAGACATCTTTTCTTGCAATTGACTTTGATAAAGAGAGCTGGCGAGAGGATGTTCAATCCATGGTTGCAACTTGTAGGCAATTCCAGATACCTGCCACAGCTGAAATTTCCCGTTCTGGAAATGGCGCACATCTCTGGATTTTTTTCAGTTCTGCGATGCCTGCTGTTGAGGCCAGACAGTTGGGGGCAGCACTGATCAGCTATACCTGTTCACATTCCAGGCAACTTGAACTTGCCTCCTATGATCGTATGTTTCCGAATCAGGAGCGTATGCCCAAGGGTGGATTTGGAAACCTGATTGCTTTGCCATTACAGAAAGAGCCGAGAGACCAGGGTAGGTCGATCTTTGTAGATAATCAATTGCAACTCTATCTGGATCAGTGGGTGCACCTTAAGGGCATTGAGCGTATGGATGATGTTGGGTTTGCCACTTCCATTCAGCAAGGGCTGGAGCAGTTGAGGCAGCTGGATGGTATTGAACTCCACCTCTATGAGAATGATCGGCTGATGAAGGAGTTTGGGGAGGACTGTGCGCTTAGTGAAGCCTTTTCTCATATAGATCGCCACTTTCTGCAGGAGAAAAATGCGATAGCAGCAGCCAGGGCGGCTGGTGAGATAAAGCAGCATCTTGCTTTGCTGGAGCGGTCTCCAGAGTCTGGAAGGCCTCTGAAGCATAGCTACGAACCTCATGTTCTTCATGGGGCAACCAGGCCACCAGTGGGCCAATTTCGAGTCTAAGTTCAGGGCGTAGGTAATGGTCAGGGAAGGCTGAAGGATATCGGAGGTTGATTACATGTAGGTCACTCTCATCGATAGAGCAACTGCAGCAGGAGGACGTTACCTGGCTGACTAGAGGAAGCAGAGTTGATCCTATATAGCGTTGAGCTTCCTGATTAATGGTCTGGTTCAGTTTACTTTGACGAGAATTTGATCGATCTTCCAAGGGATCTTCCATTGAAAGGTTTTGCCAATCGAGAATCAGATCAATATCTTCAGAGAAGCGCTCAATCAGGCCATAGACTTTCGGTAAGCTGGTACCGCCTTTGAACATGAGTTGGCTTGAAAGGGGGGGGTGACTGAAAAGCTGCTTCAATGTCCAAGTCACCCAGAAGTCCTTTTCGACAACCGCTGGTACCATTCCAAGTTGTGCAGCACTTTCTGATATCAGCATGATGAGTTGGTTTTGGTCTCGATTTTCGGTGTCTTGTCACCGTTTCTGTCACCAGGTTCACTTGTGCCTTCTTCAGGTAAAACACAAGAATCTCTATCTATGACTCATTTTATATGTAATCTACTTTAACTAAGTAACAGGGTTAGTTAAAGAAAACCGGCTTTCTTTAACTAACAAAAAGTTTAAGGTAACGTTCAAAGGCATAGACGCGACCTCGTTGCTGACCTGTAACCTCAATGAGGATGTTTTTATCAATTAGAGCCTTGATTAGGCTGTTGGCAGTTGGGATGCTGATATCCAGCGCTGCTGCTAATTCTGATGCCTCCAGAATAGGTCTCCGATAAAGAATGTTCAAAGCTTCACGGGCAGAGCCTACCCGTTTTCCAAGCCCCATTACAGCGTGTTCAGCTTCGGTACGCAGGTTAAGAATTTGATGGAACACCTCTCTTCCTTTGGTAGCGGTTTGAGCAACACCATTCAGGAAGAAACGAACCCAATGTATCAGATCATTGCTTATACGAACCTGCATGAGTGCATCGTAGTAACTCGCACGATTGCGCTCAAAAAAGTCGGAAAGATACAAAGAGGGCTTGGCTAGTAGACCGGAACTGACCAGATAAAGCGGTATCAAAAGTCGTCCGATACGACCATTACCATCGAGAAATGGATGTATGGTTTCAAATTGATAGTGGCTGATTGCTGCACGAATGAGGTGAGGAACAGGGGCCTCTTCATTATGCCAGAAGCTTTCCAGATCCCCCATCAGAGCAGGTACACTGTCGTTATGTGGAGGGATGAAGGTTGCATCATTCAGATTTGAACCACCGATCCAATTTTGGCTAGTGCGGAACTCTCCAGGATGCTTATTTTCCCCTCGAACGCCTTGCATAAGAATAGCGTGAGTATTTTTTAACAGGCGGTTGGATAGAGGAAGTGAGTTCAGCTCAGAGATTGCTGTATTAACAGCTTCAATATAGTTGCGCACTTCGTGCCAGTCATCACGCTTTTCGGGGCTGATTTGTGATTCAGGCATCAGAGCCTCATCAATGCCAGTTTGGGTGCCTTCGATTTTACTGGAGGTTTGTGCCTCCTTAACGACATGCATCTCAATGAAGAGATCAATATCGGGAACAATTAGAGAAAAGGCATTGAGCTCGCCAAGTGCTTGTGTGGCTTGTTCAAGCAACGTATTTATGGAGGGATCTTCCCAAGTCCACTCATGATTGACAGGCACAGGCTCGAAACTTTTGTACTGGTAACGCTGTTCCCAGTGGCCTGCATTGAAAGTTTCAAACTTCATACTTGTGCTTAGATAGATGTTGGAGGCTAATCAAAATGGAAGAGGGTAGACAGTGCAGGTTGATTATGCCCTAACATCAGGATGATGAAGAAGTTTTCTTGATATCCATCGATATGCGCCTGTACAGTGCTGAAGTTTGCTCAATCAAGTTATAGATCTGTTGAGCCACTCATCCAGTTTGGCCTTGGTGTTCAATTCAGAGTGTATTTCTGGGTGAGGGGCCTATTTTTGATGTGTATAATGGCGTTAAATATGATGTTTTAAATGAACTAGAAAAGGTGTAAATAATGAACAGAGTCCTCTCTACCACTACAGCCAGTGTGACTGAATTAAAGCGAAACTATGCGCATGTTTTGGAGGCTTCGGAAGAGGAGCCCGTAGCGATTCTTAACCATAATCGTCCAGAGGCTTATCTGCTACCGGCAACGTACTACGAGAAAATGTTGGCCTATATCGAGGACCTGGAGGATGCCCGATTGGTGAATGAACGTACCGATGGGCCTTTTGTAAAGGTTAACCTTGATGAATTATGAGCTTCAGTTTCATGAGCTGGCGCTGCAGGAGTGGAAGAAGTTAGATCCAACCTTGCAGCAGCAGTTCAAGAAAAAATTGGAGGAGCGGTTGATCCACCCAAGGGTGCCTTCAGCTAGGCTGAGAAAAATGGAGAACTGTTACAAGATCAAGTTGCGCCGCTCAGGTTTTCGGCTGATTTATCGGGTAGAAGATGAGGTCTTGTTTGTTTCAGTGATTGCAGTGGGTAAGCGTGAACGAGGTGTGGTCTATAAAAAGGCCGAGGAGAGGCAGTAACGCTGCCCCTCTGGGGTTTCGCATCGTTCTTAAACAGGCAATGATCGTTCTAACCGATAGGCTTGAAAAATCATTCAATATTTTGCACCTGCTTACGTATTGTATATATTTAATGGTTATTTATTAGCTGGTTATAGTTATTATTGTGATGGATGTTGGTGTGTTGTCACCATTTCTGTCACCAAAATTTAGACGCCTAAACATGGCTGTTGATTTCACCCTGTAACACTTCCAGCGTGTGCATGATTTCATCAAACTCCGGAATTTCCCCAAAGATCATATGTTCCATCGCTGTATAGTCTTTGCGAAGAGAGGTGATGATATGTTCTGCGGGCAGTAGCTGTAACGTATCAGGTTTTGCAAGGTGGTACTGTGCCCATCCTCGGGGATAGAAGCGTTGCTTGAATTCAGTTACGGACTCCAGTAAGTCAAAATCACTCATAGCGTGATCTCTTACAGGAGAGAGCGCCATCTTGTATAGATCATAGTAGTGGCGGGAATATCTTGGAGGCAACGTTCTATCAACAGGGCGATGGGCTTCTTGGTGCAGAATGGTTGCCTTCTCCCAAAAGGTACGCGCAGCAGAGATTACCTGCACATGACAGTTTGGCTGTTTGAATAGATCAGGAAATGCCTCTGAAGCATAGCTATGAACCTTGTGCTCTTCATGGGGTAGCCAAGCAGCTAGTGGGCCAATTTCAAGCCTTAGTTCAGGGCGTAGATAATGGTCAGGGAAAGCAGAAGGGTACTGGAGGTTGATTACATGTGGGTCACTCTCATCGATGGAGCAACTGCAGCAGGTGGATGTTACTTGGTTGATTAGAGGGAGCAGTGTTGACTCAATATAGCGTTGTGCTTCCTGATTAATGGTCTGGTTCAATTTGTTTTGGCGAGAGTTTGATCGATCAGACAGAGGGTCTTCCTTTGAAAGATTTTGCCAATCCAGAATCAGATCGATATCTTCAGAAAATCGTTCAATCAAGCCATAGACCTTTGACAAGCTGGTGCCGCCCTTGAACATGAGTTGGCTTGAAAGGGTGGGGTGATTGAAAAGCTGTTTCAATACCCAGGTGACCCAGAAGTCCTTCTCGATGACAGCAGGTACCATTCTAAGTTGGGAGGCACTTTCCGAGAAAAGATCATAGCGTTCCTGGTTAGTGAGCAGTGCTATACGATCCATTAACGTGCATCCTTACAGATCCGCTTGATTGCGTCATAGACCCAACTGGTAACCGTACGGGTATCCGACAAGATCCGTTTGAAGTGAGCTGAATCAGTCTGAGAGCGTATTGACTGGATTGCATTAGGAGTGATGTGTTCACGCCCCAGTGCCTTGAGTGCCTGAACAATCAGACCGCTTTTTGCATACTTGAAGCCGACATTCTTCAATGCAGATTTCTTGAAAGTAAGTGTGGTTCCACTAATTTCGTATTGTCGGTTGGGGCCATCTGAGAGGTAGATCCAGCGGCCTGGTACCTGAGTGGAGAGCCCCAGTAGGTTGAGTGCAGCATCGCCACTAGGTTGGATACGCCAATTGAATTTGCGGGCAAGTGCATGAGCAACCTGATCAATGTCTGGGCTGAGGGGTTGCCCCAGTAGTTTGCTATAGCGTGGAAAATCATAAATGCCTTGGCTAACACGACGGATCTTTCCAGATTGGGTCAAGGATGAAAGCGCTTTGTGAATGTTGTCATCAGAAAAATCAGACGCAAAATCAACTTTTGTAAATGACCAACCCTTTCCATGGCCATTTACTCTTGATTCAATCTTTTTTTCAATGGTTTGAGTCATTTTAAGGATTGTTTATATTCAGGAAAAAGATATATTTTTCCTGAATATATCACATAGGTGAAAGATTGTTAAAAGGTGTTCAAAATAGTTGAACGTCCTCAACGTGTCTGCATCCACTCCATCACCTCACTATAACGCCACCCCACACTGCTACCGGACAACGGTACACGATCAGGGAATTCACCCCTGCGCTCCAGCCGCCATAAGGTAGTACGGGATAGACCGGTCAGCTCTTGCAGCTCTTTGGCCCGAACAATACGCTCAGGAGAAGAGGTTGCGGTATCTGAAGAGGGCGATTTTGTGACCACACTCTTCAGCAGATACTCTAGCAACTGAAAACCAAAGAAGTCGATCTGTTCAGAAGTGACTTGGATATAGGAGATCTTGTGAGTTCGGGTCAGCTTCTGCAAATCAGCCTCAGTGCAGCGCAGAAACAGTGATGCCTCCATCAGACTGAAGCGCTGATACATGGAGATCCCCATGCTATCAGCGACCTCTTTCATGTTGTCTGAAAAGGGTTGCTGCTTCATGACTGCTTGTGAGAGCTGCTGCTCTCATCCGAGTTGGAGTTGCTACGCTTGGACTGCGCCTGTTGCTGGCGCACTGCCGTCATAATCTCGCCCAGCTCTTTTTCTGTCAGTGCACCATCAGACTGTGCCTGCTTGAGCTCCTTCTGCTGGAAATCAGAGGATGCCATGGAGAAGCTGCTCTCGATCATCATTTCGGCAACTTCAATCTCATCAATCCCTCCCAGCACGCTAGACCACTGCGGATCATTGGCATGCTCTCGGCTACTTTTGGCCTGCTCACGAGCAGCCATTACTGCTTTGAGTGCCTCCAGTCTGGCCTCATAGGATTGATCTTGTGGGGTGTAGATATGGGGTTGGTGCATAGTGGTGTCTGTTGTCAGGAAAAAGTGGGGTTGTATAAAATTTGTAAACAGTCGTAATTCTACTGGTCAGGGTGCTTCTTCAGCCAATCTGCTGCTTCATTAATCTTCTGCATCTCCTCGGTAAGTCTACGGATCTCCTCCTCACTTTTGCCGTGATGTTTATCAGGGTGGTATTTCGAGGCAAGCTTGCGTTGCCATTTTTTGATCTGATCAGTGGTGTACTGTGTGCTTGGGTCAAGCCCAAGCGTTTCGAGATGAGTCGTTCTTGTTGATTTTGACCCAGAGTAGCTGCTGGATCTAGATTTGGATTTTGACTTGGAATCAGATCTGGAGCGCTGCTTAGAACGGTGCTTCTGCTCACTGGACTCTTG
>Ga0209045_1002196_pt1 | contig 14865 bp, 14 predicted proteins | sample SaaInlLV_10m_DNA_4_FD_184664 | JGI IMG/M metagenome (GOLD analysis project Ga0209045, IMG submission 184664) | Marine microbial communities from expanding oxygen minimum zones in the Saanich Inlet - Saanich Inlet SI072_LV_200m_DNA (SPAdes) (version 2) | ecosystem: Environmental > Aquatic >...
ATCTCTTCCAGACATGCTACTTTTAGACTTTGTCTATTTTCAATTGTTTGTATGAATTGAGAAGCTTCAAGAAGTGATTCATGAGTACCTGTATCTAACCAAGCATATCCTCTTCCCATAAGTTCTACTTTTAATCTTTCTTCTTTTAGATAGTTTTGATTTAATGTTGTTATCTCTAATTCACCACGATCACTAGGTTTTACATCTTTAGCTTTTTTAACTACATCATTTGGATAAAAGTATAGTCCTATTACTGCATAGTTAGATTTAGGCTCAGTTGGTTTTTCTTCTAATGAAGTTACTACACCATCTTCATTGAACTGGGCTACTCCATATCTTTCTGGATCTTTTACATAGTATCCAAATACTGTAGCATTATTATCTTCTACTGCATTTTTAACTGATGTCGCTAACAGTTTTGATAATCCATCTCCATAAAAGATATTATCACCCAATACCAAACATACATCATCATCTCCGATGAACTCTTTACCGAGTATAAAAGCTTGTGCTAATCCATCTGGAGATGCCTGTACTACATAAGAAAATTTCATACCTATATCACTACCATCACCCAAAAGCTCTTCAAATCTTGGTAAGTCTTTTGGTGTTGAAATAATAAGAACTTCTGTTATACCTGCTAACATCAAAACTGACAATGGATAATATATCATTGGTTTATCGTATATTGGTACTAGTTGTTTACTTACACCTTTTGTTATTGGATACAGTCTTGTACCTGACCCTCCTGCTAGTATTATACCTTTCATTTTACTTCTCCTTTTTTATAATTTAATTTCATTAAAGTTTTACTATTGATATCATCTCTCTCTTTATCAAGAAACCAACCCCATTTATTGAAGTAATAAATAGCAGATTTGATATGATAGATAAGTAACTTTTTGTTTATATAAGATTCTTTAGCATACTCATGTACTATCTCAACTTCAGGATAAAATATAGTTTTATATTTTGTATGTATTCTTCTGTTTAAATCTGTATCTTCAAGGTACATAAAAATATTTTCATCAAAAAGACCTATATCTTTAAGTACATCAGTTCTAAGAAACATAAAACACCCACTTAAACTTGGTATATTCATAGTGTTATTATACTCACTAAATCTTAATTCATATTTTTGATTTCTTTTCTCTTTCCAACTTTTACTTGGTATAAATCTTCTCAATATCAAATCCGTAGGAGTTGGAAGTAGTTTGCAAAGATGCTGTATCTCCCCATCAGGATATCGTACTTGAGGGATGATATTTCCTATATCTTTGTTTGATTCCATATAGTTAAAAAGATTTTCTAATACATCCTCTCTAAAATATATATCAGGATTTAACACTATGTGATAAGGTACTTTTTTTTCTATACTTTTTTTTATGGCTATATTGTGAGCCTTCCCATAACCTAAATTTGCATTGTTATAAATATATTCTATCCTATCATCAATACTTTCTAACTCTTTCAATTCATCATTTGATGAATTATCTACTAAATAAAGCTTAACATTTAAACTTGTATTTAAAAAGCTATTTATAGCTTTTAAAAGTTGTTCTTTTTTATTGTGATATAAAACAATTGAAGCACTAATCTCTAACATTTAATCTATCCTTTTTAACTATTTTTCTTCCTAAACTTACAAACTTTTTTTCTATATAAATTTCTGAGAAATAACTAAGTATCAAAATAACCACAAACAAACTTACAAAAGAAACTACAGGATTAGTAGGATTTATTCCAAAGTACAAAGCCAACTGTATCACAGGAAAATGTAAGATATAAAAGCTATATGAAAAATCAAAATTTATCTTGATGTTTTTTACAAAATATACTAAATATATCACAAAAGAACCTATACAAATAGGATATAAAGTATATTTAAAATAGCTACTATCTTTAAATAGCAAAACCAAAACCAAACTAACCAATACAAAGGGATAGATATTTTTACTATTGATTTTGTCAAAAATCACATATAGCATTACCCCCACTACAAAAAGTCTAAGCTGAGCAGGAAACTGCACTAGTAGTTTTGAGATACCAAGATAGTCAACCACAAACATATAAATCACAGGTAAACTATAAAGAATCACGAGAAAGTACCCCCCCCATTTTTTATATAGCATAAATATCAACGGCACTAAAACATAAAATGCAACTTCATTTTTAAGTGTCCAAAAGCTCCCATTGATAGCATCAACATGAAGTGAGCTAAGTGTACTTCCTACAGATGGAGCCAAAAAGTTCAAAAAGAAGATATTGGATACAAAGTATTTAGTTATTTGACCAAGTGTACCATCGCTATGCAGTATAAAAAATATCGTCTGTAAAATTACCAAAAAAGCATAAAGTGGAAATATTCTAAAAAATCTTTTTATATAAAAGTGCTTTTTATTTTGGTCAGCATCAAAACTCCAAAATATCAAAAAACCACTTACTATAAAAAACATATCTACAGCAAATCCACTTAAATGAAATAATGAATTTGAGATTCCTTGTAATGTTAATGTATTCCAATGTGCGAAAAATACTAAAATTGCAAGAACTAATCTTAAAATATCAAAATTATTTATTTTCATCATTATAACCTTTAATCCTCTTTGAAAACTTATTTAAAATTAAAATTGGCATCATATAAACTATCATAATGAAAGCCATTAAACTCATGTTGTAAAAAACACCTTCTCTTATTGACAATCTTAAAAATATAAAAAAATATGACATGAAAATAATACTGTATACCATAGGAACTTTTTGTATAGTGATATAAAAGTAATAGCTTATTAATAGTACAAAACCTATCGTAACAAAGATAAATAAATAACCATAATATATTGAATCCATTATAATATTAGCACCAAGTCCATAGCCTCTTCCTATCGCTCTTGCAGAATATTGTCCTGGAAATACAATAGTTTTAGATATTTCATTTCTTAATGGCTGTAAAAAAGAAAAAGAAATTGATGATAAGAAAGTATACATATCACCTCTACCAATAAAATCATCATCTCCAATAAATATTGGTAAAGGCAAATATGTTTCTCGGAATTCACCCATTGAGTTAAGATAAGTAGGTGTATTTTGGACAACATTATCACTTCTAAAAATCCCTACAACTGAAAGTAAAATAATAAATGATAAAATATAAGGAATATACATTTTACGATTTACAATACTAAAAATTAAAAACATAGGTATCAAAATAAGTAAAGCAGTTGTTCTGCTTCCTTCTAATAAATCTAAAACTATTATTAATATACTTGGTAAAAAAATAAAAAACTTCTTAGATGAAATATAATATAAAGCAGATATAGGAATCAATAAATATGCCAAATTTTTCAATTTATAAATATCTTCTGTACCCTTATAATTTGTATTAAAAAAAAGTTCTCCAACAGTAAACTTATGATAAGTAACATATATTAAATATATAAGTATTAAAAACCATATTATTTTTATAGATTTAGAAATTTTTATAGTAGAGTATTCTCGAAGCTTTATATGCTTAAACTTATATGCTATCGCTGAAAAGACACTTAATAATAATGAAGTTAAGATACTTGCAAAAAAGATATCTTCATCAGAAAAAGACCAATTATAGTAATATCTAATTTCTTCAATAAATATTGCAGGTAAGAGAAAATATGCCTGAAATAATATTAATAATAAAAAAAATGGATTTATAAAATTTAATTCTTTATTAATAAATAATAAATAAAGGGTAACATATAATGAATATGCACCCGTTAAGTATAAAATAGTGTTTGAAAAATAAATCATCGAAAAATAATCAATAAGAAACGAGCTAATATTCTTCTGAATAATCTAAATAAATTTAACACTATATATTTAGCTGTTAAATATTTTGTATTTGTTAAATAAAAATCAATGTTATTACTTACTAAAAATATATTATTTATACCATTAAACTTATCTGCATGTTTTAAATTAGATATCGCTATTTGGTTATATATATTCCATTTAGCTTTTTTACTTTTTCTACTTATATTAGACATATGAATTCTATATTTTGCAACTGTTTGTGGTAAGAATCCAAGTAAATCATTTGCTAATAATCTCAAATAAAACTCTCTATCTTCAACCAAAAGAGTTTCATCATATAAGCCAACTTTTTCATAAACAGATTTTTCTGCTAAAAAGGTAGGACCAACTACTGACCAATTTAAAACTAATTCACTTTTGATATTATTAACTAGTCTTTTATAATTAGCATAAAAAAGGGACTTCATAGCACTTTCATTTATCAATTCTGAATGAGTTCCAATTACATTAGCGTCGCCAATAACAGCTTTTAAGTTTTTATGCTCTTGTAAATAATTAAGTCTTATCGCTATACTATTTTCCAATAATACATCATCACTTGCACACAATGTAATATAATCACCTTTTGCAATCTTAATCATCTTATTAAGTGTTTTTGTTACACCATGATTTTCTTGACTCATATAGTTTATATTAATACTAGGATTATTTTCAATCCATCTTTTTATAATCATATCAGAATCATCTGTAGAACCATCATTAATAACTATTATTTCTATATTTTTATGTGTTTGATGCACTAATGAATCTAAACATTCATTAATATATTGTTCATGATTATAAAGAGGGACTAGTATGCTAACCAAAGAGCTTTTACTGGTATTCATTTTTTGTACTTTCATTATTTATATTTAATAGATACATTCTCATTGTATTTGTATAGCTTTCAATAGTATAGCTTTCATAAGCTTCTATTTGGGCTTTTTTACATGATTCTAAAAATTCTGATTTTTCTAAATTTTCACACTCTTTTATACTTTTTTTAACAGCATTAACAGTTAATCTTTCTATTTCAATTCCAAAATCTTTTATATCTACTCCACACTCTTTTGTTACAATAGGAATCATTGCTCCTCTACCCATCGCAGTAATAACAGCTGTAGCAATTCCTTCAGAACTAGAAGGAAGAATAACATATCCACATTCTTTTGACAGTGATTTAAATAAATCAGATTCAATATCTATAAAACCGTGTACAGTTGTATTTTTTGATATTGTAAGATTATCTAAAAAATCGTTTTCTCTTTCTGTATATCCACAAATATGAAGACTCCAATCAGGAAAATCCTTCATAGCTTCGATAACTAAGTCCATTCCCTTATGTAATAATCCATAACTAGCAAAATATAAAATTGTTTTATTTGCACATGATAACTTAAATATTTCCTCAATTTCTTTTTCCGCATGAAATGTAGGATTTATTAAACTAACATATTTGCAATTATTTTCTAAAAAAGTTTTTTTTGTGTTTTCATTACCTATGCACAATACTTCAGTACATAATGAAGCAGCTAATCCCCATCTATAATCTTGTAGTCTTGTAGACTCAATAGCTAAAAATTTTGTTTTATCATAAAAATCGATTACTCTATCTAAACTAGCATTTGTACACTGCCAAGGATGAGAACCAGTAGCATAATAAATAGTTTTGGCTATAGTTTTATTTTGTATAGCCTGATACATAAGGATTCCTTCACCAAATATCACATCATAACTATCATAATCAATATTATAGTTTTTATGATTATTATAAATATCTACTTGATAACTTAATTTATCAAATTCTTTTGCAATAACTAATGATTCTTGATAATTAGAATGGGCACTATAGTTTTTTTTATTAAAATGGTAAGTACTATACGAAAATAATACTTTTTTTTGATAGTCTTTCTTAAAATAATTTATTATTGGTCTCTGAAAGAAAAACTCATATATATTTAAAATTGTTTTGCTTTTTTTTGCAAATTGTTTTATCTTTTTCAACATATTTAATTATCTTTTATATTCATTAATTATTTGTACTATTTTCATGGTGTCTTTTAGACACTGTACGCCACTAATAGGCAAACTCAATACTTCATCATGAATATGTTCACTTATAGGAAAACTTTCATCACTCCACTCTTTATAAGCTTCTTGCTTATGAGGTGCCAAAGGATAATGTATCAATGTTTGTATTCCATTATCTAAGAGATACTTTTGTAACTCATCTCTTTTATTTGTTCTTATTACAAATAGATGCCAAACGCTATTATCTTTAGCTCGAACTTTTGGTAAAATGATATTTTCATTGTTGATATTTTGAAGATAACTATCTGCTATCTCTCTTCTTTTTTCTATCTCTTTATCTAAATGTCTAAGTTTCACTCGTAACATTGCAGCTTGTATCTCATCAAGTCTACTATTTACACCTTTATAGAGATTTTCATATTTTTTATGACTTCCATAGTTTCCAAGTGCTTTGATAGTATGAGCCAACTCTTCATCATTTGTTGTAACTGCTCCACCATCACCTAAAGCACCAAGATTTTTACCAGGATAAAAACTAAAACCACTTGCATCACCTAAGTTTCCACATCTTTTGTTTTTATAATACGCTCCGTGAGATTGTGCTGAATCTTCTATCACTTTTAAACCATATTTTTTTGCTATCTTGTTTATCTCATCCATTTCACAAGTTTGACCATATAAATGTACAGGCATGATAGCTTTTGTTTTTGAGGTAATTTTTTCTTCTATTTTTAATGGGTCTATTAAATAAGTATCTAAATCAGGTTCTACTAAAACTGGCACTAGATTATTTTGTGAGATTGCAAGTATCGAAGCTATATATGTATTTGAAGGTACGATGACTTCATCACCATCACTCAGCACTCCCATCTCTTTATATGCACGAAGGATTAATATCAAAGCATCCAAACCATTCGCAACGCCTACCGCATATTTCGCACCACAATACTGTGCAAACTCTTTTTCAAATTCACTACATTCATTACCTTGAATATACCAACCACTATCTATCACTTTTGTACAAGCTTCAATTAGCTCTTCTCTATACTGAGCATTTATACTTTTTAAATCTAAAAATGGTATCATTTTATATCTCCTTTACATTCATTACAAATCAATGTCTCATTACATTTTTGTCCGCACTTACAAACATAGCCTTTATGACTTGCTGGATTTCCATACCAAAGCTCTTGTGTACCAATATCTTTTGTTACTACACTTCCTGCACCAATCATCGCATAGTCTTCAATAATCACACCGCCTACTATCGTACTATTTGCACCAATTGAAGTATATTTTTTTATTATAGTTTTTAAAAACTCTTTTGGATATTGTTTACTTCTTGGCATTAAATCATTTGTAAAAGTTACATTTGGTCCGATAAATACATTATCTTCTAAAACTATGCCATCCCATATTTGTACACCACTTTTTACTGTAACATTATCACCTAAAACGACATCATTTTCAATCAAAACTTGAGCATTGATATTACAATTATTCCCAATTTTAGCATTTTTCAATATGACACAAAATTGCCAAATATTTGTATTTTCTCCAATATTTTGAGTTTGTACATCTGCTAGTTTATGAATCATTATTTTGTAACTTCTAAAAATTTGTCATAATCTCTTATATAATCATTCTCATTATAATGTTCACTAGCAAGTACAACCAAAACACAATCAGGACTAAAATCTTTCATCTCTCTCCAAATAAGATTTTTTATATATAAACCTTGGTTTGGATTATCTAGATTAATCTCTTCTCTTTTTTTACCATCATCAAGCACAAAAGTACAATTTCCTTTTACTACTACACATAACTGTTCAAGATTTATATGAGCATGAAAACCTCTCTCTACACCTTCTTGTGTATCAAAGATATAATAAACTCTTTTTATATCAAAAGGTGCATTGTATCCTTCTTCTATAGCGATAAGGGAACCTCGCTCATCACCTAGTGTTTTAAAGTTTAATAGTTTATAGCTTGCCATTATTTTCCTTTTAAATTATTTTTATATTTTTTCAAAAATTTATATATCGTTGAATTTCTATTAATAATAATAAATGATTTCAAAAATAAAATTAATTCTTCCACTAAGTCTTTATCATTACTTTTCGTAGCTAAAAGATATATAAAATATTTAAAAGGTGATTTTGGAGTACAGTCTATATATATTTTTTTAAGTATAATAAAAATTGTTTCATCTGAAATATTATTATCTTTTGAAATTTTTATCAATTCATTAACTAACCTTTTAAAATCTTGAAAGTTAATATCAGTTTTTGAAGCAATGACTTTTTTAATTAAATCTATTTTTTCACTACTTGATTGATTCGCATATTTTAGAGCTATTTCATGAGCTGTATCTTGTTGTCTTTTAAACTTTTCTATACTCGCTTGTGCTTCATGTTCTCGATAATTTAAAAGTACTTCAGGAATGTTTCCTATTTTAAAGCCTGCCATTGATATCTCTACCCAAAGTTGATAATCTTGAGCAACTTTATAATCAATGTGATATTGTACTTTATCAAATACTACTTTTTTAAACATAACAGTTGGATGTGCTAAACAAGAAAAAAATAATAAAGTAAATTTTATATCCTTATGGTTTATAGGATTCTTTCTGACAATTGTTTTATTAGAATTTTCAGAAAATACTTTTATATAGCTTCCGCAAGAATCCAACTCATTTTTTTTCATATACTCAATTTGCTTCTCAAATCGTTCAGGTAAGCTAATATCATCAGCATCCATTCTGGCTATGTATTTACCTTTAGCAATATTTATTCCTTCATTTAAAGAGTATGGTAGTCCTTTGTTTTCTCTATCTATCAAAACTATTCGTTCATCTTGTCGTATATATTCTTTTATTATTTCAAGACTATTATCTGTTGAACCATCATTTACAATAATAAATTCAAAATTTTCATATGTTTGATTCAATATACTTTCAATAGCTTCAGTTAAATATTTTTCACTATTATACACGGACATTACAACTGATATTAAAGGTAGTTTCCTCATTAATTGCCTTCCCATAACTTAATTATGATTGTTCTTTATTTTTTGGTTTAAATAAATCTATCATATACTCGTCTTCTATTATATCTTCGTCTTTTGTTTCTTTTATAATCTTTTCTATAGCTATCACTTCTATAAGTGCCAATACTACAAGATGAGAAACTGACATACTTTTATGAAACTCATCTTTTACAAGTCTATCAAAATACACTTTTCCAAATCTTATAGCTGACATACTTTTAGATGTTTTTCCGTTAGAATGCAACGAATTTCTTATTTGAAGGATTATGTTGTGATAAAAGAGAAAATCTTTTTTGATATTTCTACCTTCAAATATTTGTAATATTTCATCAGATGATTCATTGCATCTATTTCTTACACTCTTTTTTATTTCATCTAGTTCTATATTTATGTCTATATCAAGATGATTTAAAACTTCTTTAAGTAGATTTTTTTTATCTATATTTAGACCTTCTTTTATCTTATAGTGTTTTCTTATAGTTGATAAAAAATGTTCCACATTAAAAAAAAGTTCATTAACAAAAACTCTTCTAAACTCTGTCTCTTTAAATTTTACATATTCAATACACTCTTCAATAGTGAAGTTATATTTTAGTCTCTGTATTATTTCATTCGTTATATCTTTTGAAAAGATCTTTGACTGTTGTAAAAATGAATAAGAAATATATTCCAATCTATGAAACAATTGTCTTCTAGCATCAACTTTATCAAAACCATATACTTCTGACAAAGCAGAACTTTTATAACAATATTCAAAAAATAAAAAAATAATTTTGTAATCTTCTATAAACTTATCATCATATTTTGTAGAAAAAAGATGTGAATGTATCTCTTTTAATGTCAACTCATCTTCAAACCAAACTAAAAGTTGTTTTATAATCTTTTCATAAGACTCTTCAGTTAGGTCATTATTTTGATAATGACCTCTTATTTCAGCTATAAATGCATTTAACTTTTCATTATTAGTTATATTTGGGTAATTCAATTTAAGTGCTGCTAAAAAATGAAACTTCCCTTCTGTTGAAAATTTATGTTGCTTTAGTGCATTCTCAAAGCTACTTAAATCAATATTTATATGTATATTAGGATATAATTCAGAAATTATTCCATCAGCCATTTTGTTTAATAATTCTATAGCGTTGTGATTTTCAAAAAATATTTTTGTTTCTTGGTTTAGTTTCATTTTTGCTTCTTCAAATTTTGAGTACAATAAATTATTGAAATTTCGGAAGTTTATATGTGTTATTTCTTCCATCAAAAAAATATTTTATAAATTTAATAAATTTGCTAAATTGACCTTTTGAAATAAAAAATAAAAAATATTTAATTAGAAATTTTATATTTAAATTTTTTTCATATTCACCGTTGAGATATCCGATATTTCTATAATAATTCATCTCTAATTTCTCAGGTTTAGTTTGAATACTAAATAATCCAAATAATGCTGATTGCATAACAGTTTTACTATCTGGATGAAAATACTTAACATTACAAGTTGTAGCATAATTAAAACCAAATTTTTTTATTCTCAAAAAATATTCAGTTTCATCTCCCCAAATAAACATCTCTTTTTTAATAAATCCACATTTAGCCATAACATCTTTATGTAAAAAAGTTCCATTAAATGGATTTGCTTTATCATAAATTAAGCCATTTTTATCTGACTTCTCAATTGTCTCTTTTGTATTCATCATATCTACAGCAAGTCCAAAAGAAAGTTTTGTATTATCTATTCTACTCACTACTAATGGATTTATAACTTTTAAATCATTTTTTTTAGCATCTTTTAAAATAGTTTCTAAACAATTTTCAGGAGCATACCCATCATCATCCATCAACCAAAGCCAATCAAATCCTCTATCATAAGCCCTTTTTTGACCTTCATAAAATCCACCTGCACCACCAGTGTTTTCATTCATTCTCACATAATAAATTTTGATTTTCTGATCTATTTTACTTTCTCTATGTTCTACTCCATCATCAAAAGTACCTAAAAAAATATCATTGTTATAATCTATTTCCATCTCAAATGCTTCTCTTGTATCTTCAAGTGGCAGTTCATTTATATATCCATTTTCTAAAAGCAACTCTGCTGTTCCATCATTTGAAAAGTTATCTAGTATATACATAGCATCAATTGGTCTAGTTTGTTTTGTAAGTGCATCTAAACATTCTATAAGTAAATCTTTTCTGTTGTATGTTACAACAACTGCACATACCATTTCTTTGTTTTCCATTATATAATTTCCTTTTCAAATACTTCTAGAGCTCTCTCTACAATATCATCCATGTCATAGTATTTATATTCTGCTAATCTTCCTACTAAGATAAGATTATCAAAGTCTTTTGAATATTCTAAATATTTATTATAATTAGCTTGATTCTTATCTGTAAATATTGGATAATAAGGCGTATCTTTTTCTTTTACATATTCTTTTGGATACTCTTTTAGTATGGTTGTTTTAGGTGAGTTTGTAGGATGTATATGTTTAAACTCTGTGATTCTAGTAAAATCATATCCATTTGGATAGTTTACTGTTGCAGCTTCTTGATAGTACTCTTTATCTACAGTTTCAAACTTCATATCTACACTTCTATATGGTAAATCTCCAAACTTATAATCAAAAAGCTCATCTATTTGACCTGTATAGATTATCTTTCCTTTAAAATCACTTCCCATTAGTTTAAAACTATTACTTAATATTTCACATACTTCTTTAAAATCTGTGTTTAGCATTAGTTTTATATTTTTATGATTTAACATATTTTCAAAGATATTTGTGTATCCATTTGTTGGTATTACTTGATACTTATCATTAAAGTATCTATTGTCTCTACCTACAAAGATAGGAACTCTTGCTGTAACTGCTCCATCCATATCTTCTGGTTTCATACCCCATTGTTTTGCTGTGTAGTGTACAAATATTTTTTCATATACAAAATCTGCTAAAAACTGTAAGTCTTCGTCTTCAGATTTTTTAAGTTCTAGTATTGGTATTTTTGAGTTATAGTCAAACTCATTTAAAAGTTTTTCTTCAAGTTTTTTTGCCAATGTATCTGGGAATACTTCATATAAAGTATTTATATTAAAAGGGATTGATACTTCTTTTCCGTCTATTACTGCTAAAACTTTGTGATTGTAAATATCCCAAGATGTAAACTGTGAAAGGTAATCAAATACTTTTTTGTTGTTTGTATGAAAAAGATGTGGACCATACTTATGTATTAAGATATTATTCTCATCTTTAAAGTCATAGCTATTTCCACCTATATGGTTTCTTTTTTCTATGATAAGAACTTTTTTATCTAGTTGAGTAGCAATTCTTTCTGCCATCACACTTCCAGCATATCCTGCACCTATTATTATATAATCAAACATTTTTATTTTCTCCTATTAATTTTAAGCCATTGTTTTGTATATACATAAACATAGCTATTGTTATAAAACTTTCTACTATCAGTACTGATATAGCTGAACCTATATGTTGATATATAGGAACTAATATAAAAGATAGCATAAGATTTAGAATACTTCCTGCTATTAGTATTTTGCTAAAGGGTTTTTTTCTACCAAAATTTAGCATTGTTTGGACACCGAACATATTACTAAGTCCTATCATAAAAGGCATCAGAGCAAGAAGTTGTACTATTATTATAGAATTTTGATATTCTACACCTAGTAGAAGATTTACTAAAAACTCTGCTCCAAAAAATACAAATAAAGAAACACAAGTTGTAAAAATAGTTATATAAAACGTAACTTTTTTTATAAATTTCAAGCCTTCTTCTTTTGATTCGTTTGTTTTTTTGGCTATATATGGGTACATAGTTTGAGAGACAGGACCCATCAAACCTTTAAAAGCTTGTATGATTTTATCACCTGCAGCGAAGTATCCTACTATAGTGTTGTTTGTAAAAATACCTAATATAAAAGTAGTAGATACAGTATATAAGCTAATAGCTAATTGTGATATAAATATATGATGTGCTTCATTTAGATAATACTTCAATGTTTCTATCTTTTGAAAAGTGAACTTCACATCAAAATTTGTTTTTATAAAGTATAAAGCGTAAAATCCACCTAATATAGCTCCAAATGAACTTAGAACTGGCACCATATAAAAATCACTTTTTTCTTGTACAAATACAAATATAGCTATAGTAAAAAGAAGTCTTGAACCTATATTTATATAAGTGATATATTTCATTCTTTCCATACCTTGGAAAAACCAAATAGGAAATAAAAACTGTCCTACAACAGCACCAAATGATAAAAAATAGATAAGTGCATCTTGGGAAAACTTTTCAAAACTATATACCAATATCATAAGTAATAAAAATGACACAAACATTAATATAAACTTAATAGTCATGACAGATGAAAATATCTCTATGATTTTTTCTTTGTTATCTCTATGTATAGATATTTCTCTTGATGCTGTTAAATTAAACCCATAATCTGTAATAAGTGCAAAATACGCAATCGTAGCGGTTGTAAATGCTAAAAGTCCAAAATATTCTACTCCTAAAACTCTTACAAGATAGGGAAGAGTGATAAGTGGTAAAATATAATTTGCTCCTTGAAGTATAGAAAGTGAAAAAAAGTTTGATAATAACCTCTTTTTATCTTCTGTATTTGCTATATTTTTTAGTTTATTTATCATTTAATTATAAAATTCTTTATACCACTTCACAAACTCACCAATACCATCAGCTAATTTTGTGTCAGGTTTATAACCAAAGTCATTTATCAGTCCACTTACATCTGCATAAGTAGACACTACATCACCATCTTGCATAGGTAAGAAGTTTTTTTCTGCTTTTTTACCTATACTATTTTCTATAGTTTCTATAAATTCCATTAAACTAATTGGAGAATTATTTCCTATATTATAAATATTAAAATCAGATGGATTATACCCCACTTGTTCTTTAGAAACGGGGGTATTGGGATTTAGTCCCAAATCTATAACTTTTACAATACCATCTACTATATCATCAATATATGTAAAGTCTCTACTCATATTCCCATTGTTAAATACCTTGATAGCTCTATCATTTGAGATGGCATCTGCAAAAAGCATAGGTGCCATATCTGGTCGTCCCCAAGGTCCATAAACAGTAAAAAATCTTAGTCCTGTAGTTTGCATATGGTAAAGATGACTATATGTATGAGCCATCAGTTCATTTGATTTTTTAGTCGCTGCATAAAGAGATATAGGAGTATCTGTCATATCCGTAGTTTTAAACGGTTGAGATTTATTTAAACCATACACAGAACTACTAGATGCATAAGATAGATTTTTAACATTATAGTTTCTACATGCTTCAAGTATATTCATAAATCCTACTACATTACTTTGTATATAAGCATGTGGATTTTCTATACTATATCTCACACCTGCTTGGGCTGCTAGATTACATACTGCATCAAATTTTTCATCTTCAAATAGTTTGTTCATAATCTCTGCATTTTCAAGATTTGTTTTTATAAATTTATGTTTAGCATATGTTGAAGATTGCACCAATACATTTTCTTTTACTTCGTCTTGTTTTATACCCAATTCATTTAGTCTTGCATATTTAAGACTTACATCATAATAGTCATTTATATTATCATATCCTATTACTTCATGACCAAGTTCGAGAAGTTTTTTAGCTAAATGATAGCCTATAAATCCTGCTGTTCCTGTTACAAGTATCTTCAAATTTTCTTCCTTTTATAATCTATTGCACTATTTAAAACTCTTCTAATGATTATATGATCTTCTTTTACTGAATAAAATACCAAATATGAATCAATAATATAAACTCTACAATCTTGATATACTTTTTTATATTTACATTCTACTCCCATACATGGTGAAGTAGCCAATAGTTCAATCTTTGTTTTTAAAAAATATGCATATAACAATGCACGACTTACACTATCTTGTGAAATATATTCAACTATAGATT
>Ga0209045_1002202_pt1 | contig 14813 bp, 16 predicted proteins | sample SaaInlLV_10m_DNA_4_FD_184664 | JGI IMG/M metagenome (GOLD analysis project Ga0209045, IMG submission 184664) | Marine microbial communities from expanding oxygen minimum zones in the Saanich Inlet - Saanich Inlet SI072_LV_200m_DNA (SPAdes) (version 2) | ecosystem: Environmental > Aquatic >...
TCAAAAGTGATATAATTGCCTTGATCTGCTTCACAATCAAATCCACTGTTACCATACTTTCCAGATGTTACCCAATTAGTAGAACTAGTGGAACCATTATTAGAATAAGATGAAACATCAACAAAGTGAGATGAGTTTTCTCCCAACGCAGAAACATTATCAAAGTTTAACATTAAAACTAATGAATCATCGTAATAAGTAAAATTATCTCCATTCCAATTAAAAATAAACTCATCTAAATTACTTGAATCAGTTATGTTGATAAAAATAGGCAAATAATTATTGTATGTTTGAGTATTGTTTGATAAAGTAGGAGAAACAAAAGAAACATTAATATTTGCCCCCATTGCAGAAACAGAAAAACCAACAGGTTCAATGAATGGAGAAATTAATTGAGTTGAGAAAACTAAAAAACCAAAAGTAATAAAACCAACTGCTAAAATAATCCAAGACTTAACAAAAAAATCATCCGAACTATTATTTGAATTTTCTCGTTTTTTATTTTTAATTTTTTTATTAACCATTTTAAATTATTTTAAAATTTTATTAGGATAAAAAGTATACTTAAGCATATCTATTATCCTTATTAAATCATAATCTCTAATTATTATTGAAAACTGGTTTGTTAAATCCATTGTGAATTTTTTTAATTGATTAACATTTTCGACTTCTAAATCAATTTCATAATCCCAATCAGCAAGAGTTTTAACAATTGCAATAACTCTATTGTTCATTCTCACAAATGAGATTAATTTTTCTTCTTTTTCTTTAGAAATATTAGTTAAATAAATTAAAATTTTATAATGCGATTGACCTATTTTTTCCTGATTTAAAATCAAATTATGACCTAAAATAATATTCTCTTTCTTCAATTTCTTTAATCTTTGTAATACTGAATCAGATGATATGTTTAATTTGTTTGCGATTTCAATTGAGGATATTCTTGCGTTTTCAGAAAGCAGTTTACATATATATTTATCGATCTTATCAAGAACAATTGGTTTTTCAAAAGGAACATAACCTGTTTTTTTAATTTGCACCCTTTCTTTGTTAACTAAATAATCTCTAGGAAAAAACTCACCACTCAAATTTATTGAAATGGATTTTTTCATAATAAATTTACTAAACTGTTCATACAAATCCTTAATTATACGTTGAAGCATAACTTGATTATTAACATAAAGAATAAACGCAATATCATAATTACCTTCAAGATTACCAATCCAAGCCACATTCTCATTTTTTTCTAAAAAATTGAGTATTTGTTTTCTTCTTTGTTCATTAACATTTTGCAATTTTAACATTATTTGATAATATGAATTTCCCAGTTTAGTTGTGTTAAGAATTGTAAGGAATTTTTGAATAACGCCTGACTGCTTTAATGCATTAACTCTATATCTCACAGTTTCCTGCGATATTCTTGTAGCTTTAGCTATCTGAGAAAAAGAAGCACGGGAATTTTTATCAAGCACGTACAATATTTTTTTATCCTTAATATCCACATTTACTAATAATCTATTTAAATATATAAATATGTCGGAAATTAGTTAAAAAATGAAAGAAATATTAATATATATCTTGAAACTTGTGAATTATAAGAATTGCGAGGTGAAAAACATGAAACAAGACTGGAGAGATCTAACAATAACAAAAGTAAGTGCATATTTACTAATTGGAACAATTTTTACAGGTTCAATTTTAGGAGTACAAAAAATTGAAAAAAACCAATTAAAAAAAACCTGCACAGAATTTGGATATTTAACAGAAAAAAGTCAGCAAGAAAAACAAGAATTTGCAAGAAAAAAAATCAACAAAGACTATCCTTGGTTAAGTAGTTATGTTCAAGAAGAGTGTACAAGAGACTTGGTGGAAACATTAAACGAATGCGCAAAATAAAGAATAATAAATTAAATTAAGCAGCATTCAATATAAAAAATGATTAAAAACCTCTTGTGGCAAGACATTCTTACCACATACAGAGGAAGCAGCACATGGCTTGCAAAATTTGTTAGGTTTACATCCGAAGCACATAGCTTGTTTTATTTATTCTCGGATTATGATTATGAGTTAAATCAAATCACTACTAAAATTTTTAGATATTGATCAATAAATTCTTTGACCAATTTTAAATCGATATTTTCATACCCTCTAGAAATACGTTTTAACAACTCAGAGTTAACTTTGTTTGTTAATTTAATTCTTATATATTCAACATCCTTATCAGGAAAAGGTACATAAAGAGGATTTATTTTATCTCTGTATTTTTTTGCGATTTCAAAACTATTTTTTAATTCTTTTTCATATTTATTTGAAATTTCTGTATTGTCAATAGCAGTTTCTAAAATTTTATGAATTACTGAATTTGCTAAATTTCCAATAAACAATTCAATTAATTTATTTCTATTTTGAGTCACTTTGAATAGAATCCATTATTTTATCAAATGTTTTTTTGTATATTTTTTTATATTTGTTCAGGAAACTTTTTTTATTCAACATATTCTGTTTAATAAGTTTAACAGAAATTTCAAAAATTTTTTTAATCTCTTTATCTACAATTTCTTTTGATAACTTTTTATTTAGAATATATAAATATAATGCAATTATATTTCGAGTAAGATAATATTTTTCAACCCCATTTAAAATGTCAAAATTATTAATCAAAATCTTGCTTTTTAGGAGTTGTAAATCCAAAATTTTATACAATACTTTTCGTTTCACATTAAAAATAAATCTTTTTTTTGAAATACATTTACTTAGCATCATTTGATATAATGGGTCTGTTGCTAAACCTTCCAATAAACTTTTAATATCTATTAAAATAATATGTGCTTTAATTCCTATATTTTTTTCAATTATGTTTTTGATATATTTTACATCTTGTTTAGTATTACTAACTAAAAGCAAATCTACATCATTAAAATTAAAACCTCTCTCTAAAAAAGACCCTGCAAATATTATATTTTCGTAATTTTGATAGTTTTTATCTATAATTTTAATTATCTCAGTTATGATGTGTAGTTTGACAGGCTCAATGCAGCCAATATTGTAAAAATAAGGTTTTTCGACAGCTGATTCTTTTTCTAAAGGTTTTAAAACAACATAACTCCCAATACTAAAACCAGACCTATGTTTAGGTATATAGACTTGATCCATTTTACTTCCTTTACTAACTCTACTTATTATTTCCATATTACGTAATATCACGTAATACTATTTAAATGTTTTGATAAATTTTATGTGCTTGCCTGAGAAGTTTTACTTATTTCCTCGAGGGATTTCAAAGCAGATTCGATCGCAATTATTTTTTTATCAAATATTTCTTCCTTATCCGCCATTCTTTCAGAAAAATTTGAATGAATCTGAATAGCCTGTTCAACTAGTCTTTCTTTTTGTCTGCGTTCTCGACTAATATCTTCAGAAATATCCTTATCCCAATTTTCTAAATCTTGTCTTAATTCGCTAATTTTCTGTTCTTTATGAATAAGTTCTTCTTTTAGTTTGAACTTTGCAGTCATAATATCGAGCTTTCTTTGCGTTAATCTCTCAACGATACTATACCTAGATTGACTTTCAGACATCTTATCACCTCGTTAACTAAAAAGAAAATAGGATTTAAATTAGTTTTGATTTTACGCTTAAATCTTTTCGTCGAGAAATGAAAAAATTGAAAAATTTTCAGGAAAATTGAAAAAAATTTGAAATTGGATCAGATAAATAAAAAAAAATCTTCACAAAAATATAAGAACATAAAAACTGAAATTTGATCATAACTTAAACTATTACTCGTTCCAGTTCTCTAAAGAAATTCTTAGCGCGATTTAATGATGTTTCAGCTTTAGTGCGTTCTGCAGATTTTCCCAGCTCATAAGTGAATATTTTTCTTTTTTCTATTTCGAAATTAAATTCATTTACTAATTGCATAATTTTTGTTTCACCTAATTGTAAAATGTCTTCTGCGTCATCTACAGCGTCTTTATATTGATCAATAATTTCTGTCTTGAGTTTGTGATCTTCTTTTATAAAATAATGCACCAATGCATGATATGTCATTCTATGAATACCTGCGTCTGCTTCGATTTTATGATTAAACTTAGCTAAAAGTGCTGTTGCTGTGAAAAACATCGAATAATAGGATATATTTATCACCCACCTGTTTGTGTTAATGTTTTCTTCTTTGTACAAGTCGAAAATCCTTTGAGCTACTTGTACTGACTCGCGTCCTTTGTTAAGAAAAAAATCAGCTGCCAAGGGTTTTGGTTTTACAATTTTCCCATCTTGAATAAGCTGTTTAATAATTTTTGTGCTTTTTTCTATCCCTTTTTCATCCAACATCACGATACCTCAATAAATTCAGAAAATGTTCACCACCATATAAAACTAGGTGTTTTTTTAGAAGTTCCGTTCCTACTGTTAATTTTTTTGGGTGCTGCCACATTTCTATTAAACCTGTTTCAGTAGTTATGTTTATGTCGCAGTTGTAAGGAGATAATTTGATTTTTACTAATTTTTCAAAACTTGCCAGTTCATATTGATCAGGAATAACAAATAGCAAGTCAATATCTGAAGACTTTTTTTGTTTGTTTACCGCGTAACTTCCAAATAGAATGCAAATAAAGTTTTTATTTAGTTGCTCTATCTGATTTTTGATTATACTTATTGTTTTGTTTTTGCATTTATCTTTTGTTCTTGAAAGCTCTGCTACTAAATATTCTGGATTTGATTTGGATAAATTTAGTTTGACAATTTTGCTGTTTCCGATAGATTGTATTTCAATTAATTTTATTTTTTGAAGACTACTAATTGTTCTATAAGTCTGAAAATATTTTTGCTTTAAAATTCTTGAAATGTCAGATATAGTTAAAGACCTAGTTAAATCGTCGAATAATAGTTTCAAAACCTTTAATTCATCTTTCTTTAACATTTTTGTTATAAGTCTATAACTATTTTGTTATAATATATAAAAGTTTTGGATTTAAACGATTTGGAACTGAGAAAATGAACGCCCTCGGCCAGCAATGACGCACCAGTTAAGTGCTATGCCTGACAAATAGGGAATCTTATAATAAAAATATAAAAGAAGTTAATATATATAAAACTTTTTAATTACCCTAATTTTCTCGACGAAACGAGTATATAAAATAGGATGTTAAACTAATGGTACAAAAAAATGTTAAAAATTATTTATCATATTTATCAATCAAATAATTCGCAAGCAAGTCTAATTGTTTCTCAATTATCTTCAGACCAAATTCTCTTGTAGATCTTCCTCGAAAATCATCAAAGGAATATATTGACCCTTCACTTTTTTTAATTGAGAACAATGCATCATCAATTGTACGTCCTAACTCATGAATCATTTTACCAGACTGATCTAATTCATCAAACATTTCCTGAAAATGACGATTATCAAGATGAACTTCTGAACCAAAGACATAATTAGTAATATATGTTTTGTTCTCAAGATCTCTTTGATATGAACCACCCATATTAATTAAATCAGATATGGTTTTAATAATTCCAGATTCATTTCTTATTAGATCTATTTTTTTCTCTTTGCTAATACCCTCAAAAAAATCCTTACATCCCATTCTTTCTCGACTTAAACCAAAAGCAGACTTATTCAATTCAGCAAACACAGAATCATAATCCTTAATGCCTAAAAATCTAAGCAAATCTTGTGCCACATAACTTCCATGAGCACCCGGATGATAAGCACTATACAAATAAACATCCTCAGATTTTTCATTATCAATGTGCCCTTTAACTGAAACACTTTCAAAAATATTATCAGTTACTTCTCTGCACAGATCTGCACAAAACTGTTCTACATTACGATAATCTGCTGATTTAATCTGTTTAATCTTTTTATTTAATTTTGATTTATCCATTTTCAATCTCCACACCACTTTAGAATTAAGTGCTGATTTTTGTTATGGACTTGTGATAACTCAAGAATAATTAAAACTTCCCACATTTATTTTTCATAATATTATCAAAAAACTTATAAATAAGCAATAATATTAAATAAATTGTTTTAAATGTTACATAAATTAGACCTAAAAGATAAGAAAATACTATTTGAACTAGATAAGAACGCCAGAATAAGCTATGCTCAAATAGGCAAAAAAATTGGACTAAGCACAGAACTAGTCCACTATAGAGTAAAACGATTAGAAAAAACAAAAATTCTAACAAAATATCAAACCGCTGTTAATTATTCAAAACTAGGATTAATTCATTTCAAAATCTGTTTGAAATATTCAGGAATTTCTCTTAAGATTGAAGAAGAGCTTTATTTTAGATTAAAAAATATTCCTCAAATTGTTTGGATTGCAAAATGTCAAGGCGAGTGGGACTGCATACTATCCTGTACTGCCAATAATTTAATAGAACTAGATTTAATAAAAGACAAAATAATCACACTAGCAAATAATTACATCAGTCAAAAGTCAATTTCAATCTCATCAAAAATCTGGTCATTCCCTAGAAACTACCTAATCAACAAAAACAAAGAAACCATTTTCAAAATGAGCGGAGAACAACCAAAACTCGACGAAATAGATTTAAAATTATTAAAAATTTTATCTGAAAACTCAAGAAAACCAGTAATCAAAATTGTAAAAGAAATGAACTCAACCGTGAAGATTATTACAACAAGAATTAAAAAGCTACTAAAAACAGGAGTGATAAATAATTTTAGATTAGTTATTGATTATGATAAATTAGGAATTAATTTTTACAAAACATTCTTTTATTTAAAAAATCCCGACGAGAAAAAAGTACAGCAACTACTAAGAAAATTAAACATTCATCCAAATGTAATTCATAATTTAAAAGTAATTGGAGACTGGGATCTCGAACCAGAATTTGAATTTGAAAATAAAGAAGAATTCCAAAAAACAATACAAGAACTAATGAACGAATTCTCAGACACAATACAAAGAATAAGTGTAATAAATATATTAAAAGAATATAAATATACTTTTTTTCATAAATAACTACACCTCACAAAAATATAACAACATAGGAACTAAATTTTTATTATTTAATTTATTAATATTATTAATTACTTCTTCAGCAGTTTTGTTGACAAATCAACTTATTTTTCAAGCAGAATGACATTCTAAACTTATCATATTAGAAAACAATGCAAATCTTATAGACTCTGCTTCTTCAGGATTATTACTGTCACTTAAATTAAGAATGGCTTCACGATATTTTTCTTTAGCTTTTAAAACTGCTTCTGCTCCGGCTTTTCCCTTAATAAGAAATTTTGGTGCTTCTAACGCAGGTTCTTTGAATATATTTGCAAATTTATCAAATCCTGGTCGACACTCATTATATTTATCAGTTATAAACATAAATGGTCTCGAATATCCGAGATACTCTTTCGCTCCTTTTTGAACGGCTTGTTTACCAAGCACTTTCGCCGAACTACAAGCCAAAGCATGGACTAATTTATTTTTTGTAAGAGAAATATTTGTTTCATCCAATAAATCCTTATTCTCATGTCCACACACTTTAAATTCGTTTCCATGACCATTAAGTAAAATTAAAGAAGGATTTTGTTTTTTAACAAACTTTTCAAAGTTAATCATATTTGCCAGATTTCCTCTGAGATCCTTAATAGAAATGTTTTGTTTCTCTGCTAAACTGATTATATCTTTACTCCACACAGAAAGATATTGGGTTTCTAAATCGTGTTCAGGACGAGTAATAAGAAGTTTCATGTAAACCCTCGCATTGATGACTTAATATATTCTTTTTGTAATTCCAAAAATAAAAGTCCAAGTTTATCCCTTTTCTTAACATGTTCAATTAATTTTTGTTTATCCAAAGGTTCTTTTTCATTTCCAACATGTATCTGTAGATTATCAGGCATCACATCTAAACGAGCAAGCACCAATTCTACGAACTCATCTTCTTTACTCATCCAACAACCCCATCGATTCCATTTTTTGAATTATTTTCTTACCCAACTCTGTTTCTTTATGAACTTCTAAATATGCAGAATTCCAACTGTAAGGTTTCTCATCTATCACAACAATAATCTCTTTTCTAACACTATCAGGTAAATCAGAATATATTTTAATAAATTTGGATTTACTCATTTTATAATCTATTAAACGCAGTAATATTTATAATTTTTCTTTTTAAACTAAACAAATAATACTAAACATAGTCCTTGACAAGCGTTGGACTGAAAGATGAACGCCCTCGGCCAGGTTTGAACTGGCGACCTTGCGGTTTCTTCAACAACTAATGTTAAACTGTTGATTGTGTTGGTTTATACAAAGCTGAATTAACAGCCGCACGCTCCACCACTAAGCTACGAGGGCAAATGATTTGTGTTGTGAATATTTGATTTTTATTTGTCGTACGATTGAGCGAATGCGAAATCGTACTTGCTCTTGCGTATCAAATGAGCGTAACCATTTGCGCGTCATCGATAAGCTACGAGGGCAAATATATCTAATATAGATTTTTGAGGGTATTTATAAAGATTTCGGAATTTATTTGGAACTAAAAACCCTCTAAAACGATAAATTTTATAAAAACAGACCCTATAGCTAACAATATGTTGGGATTGAATGATTATTCAAATATAGATGCTGCAATACAAGATGTTAAACAAAAATATGTTAATTGTTTAGATTGCAAATCTTCTAGAAATTGCTGCTCTAATTTTACTCCCGAATTTAGTTTGAAATTTGATCAAAAACAAGCAGAAACCTTATTCTCTCAAAGCATAATAGATAATCTTGCAGAAGAAGGTAACCTAATTTTTACAGGACAAGGATATGAACTTATTTCTGGAAAATGTCCTATGCTCGACGATAAACAGCTATGTGGCGCTCACCAAAGAAAAAAAGAATTAAATCTGAACATATGTGAAGGATTTCCAATTTATACAATAGTTAACATGCAAAGATTAAATAAACAACCAATAAAAGAAAAAATAATTGTTGCAGACTACAGATGTTTTGGAGTTGAACATGATTGGAAACAAATACAACCTAATTTAGCAAAAATATCTGCAGATACTAGCATTAATGCATATGTCAAATTTAAACACAAAAATAAAACAAGATTATTGCCCCTAACAGAATTTGAAATATCCCTAAATAATGGAATTATAGAGTCTCAGACGTTATAATGAGATTATAAATATTCTTATTAAAATGCGTAAACTTTATAAAGCAGGTCTTAATTTTCAAAGAGGTAAATGAGCCCGTGGCTCAGTCTGGAAGTTAATCTTTACAAACTGGACAATAGAGTGCTCGACTGATAATAAAACAGCTTTTTGGTGTTTTGAAAGAAATCGAGTGGTCCGGGGTTCAAAACAATATGCGAAACAAGTATTAAAATTTGTTTTACGTTTTGTGACATTCCCCGCGGGCTCATTTTATTTTTTATTATCTATCTTGTTTATTAAACTTGATTTGTCGTTTAGATTTTTTCAAATAATTGTTATTTGAAACTATTAAATTCCCTGTTTTTTTCTCTAGCTCGTTTCTAGTATTTTTAGCCACCTCACCTCCTTCTTGTGCAGAATCTTTGCATTCATTAAAACCTTGAGAATTTTTTGCCACAGAAATGTCTGTTGTTGCCTTTTCGCTTAACATATTTAATATTAATTCCCAATCAGTCATGTGATCTCTAAGATTTTGTTTTTTTAATCCTTTAAATTGTTTATATTCATTAACTGTTTTTCCAAATGCCGCCTTACTAATTTCATTTGTAAGTATTGCAAATTCAGTTCCTTCGTTTACACCTCTAATTTTCCATTCACTGGTTAATTCATCTCTTATTGCAATACCCCTGACTCTTTTTTCAATCCAGTTATTAGGATACCCTTTTGCCAAATATAGATCCCTCATTCTTTTTTGAGCTAACGCAGGATTTTTAATTTCTTCAACTCGTTCATAACCAACTCTTGCAAGCCACAACTTTAATGGTTCTGCTTTGGCCGAGGGAATAGATTGGATAATTCTGAATGCTCCTTCTGTATTAACACAATTAGACTTCCTTTTTTTACCATCTGGCGCAATTAATTCAAGGAGGGTACAAATTGTACCCCAGTTCGTACTAAGAATTGAATCTCTACTTCGCATTTTCTTTATGTACTGTTTGGGATCTGCACTATCTGTAAGAACTTTAACTACATCCACTATAGAAAACCACCACTCATTACTATGCCAAGTTCTTCTAATATTATTTCCTTTAAAAACCATTAAACCATTGATTTTAGTCATTTTATCACCTCATAATTGAATTAGAATAAGATTTATTTACTTTATAAGTTTCACGCGTGAATGTCCAGTGTCCAGTGGGTTTCGACGAGAAATCTTTCAAAATTGTTGAAATATTTTTAAAAAAGAGGTATGGATTTACGGAAAAGTTGAAAAATTTTTAGAATGTATAATTTTAAATTAATAAAAATAATAATTTGAAAGAATAAGTAAAAAAAAAATATTAAAATAAAAAATTAAGCGGCTTTTCTAACTGCTGCCTGTGCTTGCTTGAAGTAACCTTCTTCCTGAGCAATAATAATTCTTATATTATGCAAATAAGTTTCTTCAATACGATCAATTATTAATGCCTTAAGTTCTTTAGACTGTTTTTCAGTCAGAGCAGGAAGTTCATGTGCTCCAGCAGCTTTACTTACTTCAATTATTAACTTGCTAAGCTCCTCATTCAAGTGATCCCATGTTGCAAAAACCATACGATCAAACTGAGTAAACTCATTAGTAATTTGTCCCTCTAAATCAACCAAAGATTTAATAAAATCATCCAATCCTTTTTTATTTTTGAAACTCTTACCTTTTCCAACATACTGTTCTAGTCTTTCAACACCTTTCTCATCTTTAACAGCATGCCGAATAAGACCTCTTTCTTTTCGATATTTAAAGTATCCTTCTTTAACAAAAGCATCTCCTAAAACATTTGAAAAACCAGCTCTTCCAACTCGACGAGCATAAGTTGCATTAAGATTTTCTCTATGTTTTTCTAGTGTATTTTTCCATTTATCCAAAACATTTTTGAATGCTGCTTTAATTTTCTTAGCATTATCATCAGAAATTCTACCTTTTTTCTTCATCTGTTCAATGTCTTCTGCTAAAGTCTCCACTTCTAACAAATCATGTTTCTCAAACAAAGCAGAAGAGTGCAACAAATGATAAAGTCGTGTACAGTCAGCAATAATAATTGCAAAAGAATGTTCAATATGATTTTCTGCTTTTCTTATCAAATGTTTTTCTATATCTTCATGCAAATGAGCAAGATACCCTTCTAATTGCTTAGGTGACTTGTAAGATGCTCCTTTGGATTGCAATCTCATAGCCATAGATCTTAAAAACTTATTAGCGTCCTCTCCTTTAATTCCTGCAATATGTACTTTACTTAAAGCAGCCTGTACTTTTTCTTTAAGTTCATCAAACTTTTTTTGATTCATAATAAACACCTCGTTTGTTTTTTAAATTAAAAAAATTATCAAGTTAACTTGCTTTGTCACGATACGCCATACCTGCTTGTGTATCTCTATGAAGCTTGAATAAAGCATCTTTACCAATTCCAAAATACTCAGCGACAGCTTGAGCATCTTTTTTCTTTGTTTTTTCTTTCAAAAAATCAACCATATTCAATGCAGATCCAGTCTCGAGAATCGGCCCTGAAACAATTGCTTTTGAATCCCATTCACTAATTAAATTAGTTAGTTCAGCTAATTTGTTAAGATCTTTTTCTTCTGCTTTTTTGTGTTTTCCCGCTAATAGTTCAGACCAAAGATTCCAAAGGTAGACTGAATCAATACCATAATACTTGTAAAGCTCAACACTATTCTTTAAATTTTTTTTCTGACACAAATGAATAATTAATTTTAATAAATTTCCCCTAGTGGGATTTTTGAATTTATCATCTTGTTCTTTTTTATACGCTTCTAATAAAGCTTTTAATTCTTCTAATCTTTTTTCTCTTTGTTCCACTTCTGTTTTTTTTGGTTTGTCTTCTGAATTTTCTACTGAATCTGCAGCTTTTTCAGCAACAGAACGTTTATCTTTTTTAATTTCAGTTGCTTTTTTCTCTGCTTCTTTTCCTTCTTTTTCTCCTTTGCTTTTACTCAACGCAACAAGTTCAAACTGAGCAGAATTAGTACCTAGCCAAAACTCATATAATGTTTTAGCATCAATACCTGCGTTCTTGCAAATTTCATTTTCAGTAGTTCCTAACCCTTTTCCAACAAGGAATGAAACTAAATTATTATAACCACACATTTGAAGAGGAGTTTTTGATTTTTGAACCATCTCATCCCATTCAATAATTGAATCTAATAAATGATCTGCAAAGTCCTGCTCTTTTTTAGCAGATTTAACTTTCACAGATTCTATTTTCTCAGGATCGTCTTTAACTTCATCTCCTTTATCATCTCTATTTTCAAATTTGAATAAAGCTTTATCTTTTGAATAAATTATATCGCCTGAAATTAAAATAAACCCTGCATCAGGAGAAAGTGCAGTTAAAGAAACATTATCTTTGAGCTTAAGTTCTTTTTTAAGTTCTTCACGTCGAGCATTTTTTAACAACGGAAGAGTTTCTAAAGATAAATAGAACCAATCATTTTCTCTTTTAATTAAAATAGGAAATTTACTAACTACATCAATTGGTGACTTATCACCTGTTTTAGGTAATTTAGGTATTGCATTATACTGTCGAGGAATGTTTTTAGATAAACTCATAACTGCACCTAATGATTTATCAATCACAAATGGAACAACTTTTTCATTCTCAATAAGAATCGCATTACCATGAGTTCTACCAATACTAATTTCGTCATAACTAAAATCGTCCAAACGGAATTCTTCAGATTCTATATACTCTGAATCTCCATCAACAATACTAATTCGCTTGGCTTTAACATCTTTGAATGCAAGTAAGAAACGTCCTTTTTTTCTTGCATCTCTAATGCGCTTGAGCTCTGCAAGTTTTAATTTTAATTTTTTAGTATAACCCCACATTTGATCAATCAAATATTTTTCGTGATAAATGTCAATACGGTTATTAGGATCTGAACTAGTATCGGAATGAAGTTTCTCTGCATGCTGCAAAATCTTTTCAAAATAAATACCCAAGGGTACAACATCTGATTCTTTGTTTATTGCTTCATTAATAGTTTTGATTTCTCTGTTTAGCTCAGCCTCTTGATGCTCAAGAACACTAAAAAATTTATTCGATTTAAGATGTAACATATGAAGAGTTATTGCTAAGAACTTAAGGATAAGAATTTCTTCCTCTTCTAAATTTTTTGGACGCTCATAAATAAGTTCGCCTTTAGAATTTAATTTAAGACGCTTATCAATAATAAGTTTTGCTACTTCTTCTGAAAGTTTAGTAAGATTATCTTTTTCGAGTGCAACTTCAGCAGCCTCTTGTTTTTTAGATTCTGAGTTAACCGCTGATTTAGCACCTTTACCAAGAACTGTAACTTCTATTTTTTCTAAATCATTCAAAATATGATCTTCTACTTTACGCATGTGCTTTACAATTCCAATTTCTTTATTAGAAACTTCAATTATGTGTTCTGCAATTAATTTAATTTTATTCAAAACATTAGCACGATCTCCTTGACCATACAACTCAAAAAATATTTGTTCTATTGCAGCATTATCAATTGTTTTAAGACCAAATCTCTTTTTGATTTTTTTAACGCCTTTAGCTCCATCTTTGACCACACCTAAATGAGACTTCAAAAATGCTATTTCTACCTGCGCATGTTTAGGATTGATTCCGCCCTTATCGACAGAACGTTCTAATGCAACTTTAAGATTATCAGCAAATGCTTTTTTAGATAACTCTAAGAATCGCTTTAATTTTTCTTCATTAAAAGCCTCATTTCTATCATCATAATTAAGTAAACTATTTAGATTCTGAATAACTTGATCATGTTCTAAAATTTGTTTTATGTGTTGTTTCATTTTTTATTTTCCATGAGCTTTTCTTAAAAGTTCTAAAAATTTATCGCGAATACCATCTGCACGAGTAAGAAGGATAGCTCTATGAACTGTAAATATATTAAAAACAGATTCAAAATCATAAGTAGGATTAGTATCTAAAACATCACTGAATTCTTGTCTTAATTTTTTAAATGTTTTAATAATATCATTCGCTGAATAAGTAATATGTTTATTATGTATTTGCTTTTGCTCTCTAATTGCACTTTCAAATTCACCAAAATCTTTAGCACTAGTTATACTATAACTATCCTCTTTTTGAATTCCCTTTTCTGCTTGCTCTGCAAATAATCTTGCTTCAGCAATATTTTTCTTAACAAGTTGTTCTTTAATTTTCCAAAGTTTAGGAAGATTAGCTTCATAACCTTCAAGTTTTAATTCTTCTCCCTTTGCATCTTGTTCAGATTGATCGCCATCTTCTGAAGGCGGATGTGCAGGTGCTTGCTTTCCCTTTCGCATAAAATATATTAATAAAAATATCAAAGCTAATATTATAAGAGTTACAACAGTAATTGATAACCAAACAGGCGCTTTAGCAGAATTTTTTTCTTTGTCATCAGAATCAGAATCTTTACCTTCTAACTCGGCTTTTTTCTCCTCGAGCGTTTTCATAAGATTTGTAGGTATTCCAACTGCAGAATTTGCTTCATCAACATCTTTGACAAAACCTTCCATATCTTCTAATTCTTCAACTGTTAAAGCAGAATTAATTAATTCTTGAATAAGAAGATTTGATTCATCGATTGCATGATCAACTTCATCCTCTGTAACTGCAAGAACTACAGGAATTAACATAATAATTACTAA
>Ga0209045_1002224_pt1 | contig 14741 bp, 11 predicted proteins | sample SaaInlLV_10m_DNA_4_FD_184664 | JGI IMG/M metagenome (GOLD analysis project Ga0209045, IMG submission 184664) | Marine microbial communities from expanding oxygen minimum zones in the Saanich Inlet - Saanich Inlet SI072_LV_200m_DNA (SPAdes) (version 2) | ecosystem: Environmental > Aquatic >...
TGTCGGCGAAGGGGAAACGGGCCGCAAACTCAGCATTGCGGAAGCGTGGCAGACCGTAGCTCCTGGTGTTCGCACCATTCCCCGAGCCGGATGGGCCGAATGCCTTCCATTTCGGCACAGGACCCTCCAGCAACCGCGGGACGCAGCCTTCCTGCTTGACACTCAAAGCGGCCATCATCAATGGTTCTTTGAAGACGTCCGGCTGGTGGCGCAGGGAGACGTGGGACAGGGCTCCCGTGCCCTCAAGACAGATCATCCCCGCCCCGATTCCCCCCATCGGGAAGGCGATACGGTCGAGGTGAGCACCAGCATAGGACTCGTTGTAGTCGTGTTTGGCAGGCATAGGGTCGATTCTCTCCAACTTTCGGTCTTCAATCTCCCGTCTCTACTGGTCGGAGGAGCGCTCGAACCGAACCGTGCGGGTGTCCTTTTCCAAGCCGGTCTTTTCGGCAAGTGGAGCGTAGAGCTCCGGGCGTCGGGACCGGATCCAGCGCTGCCCCGTGCACTCATGACGTTCGGCGGGGTCCAAGTCTGCTATTACCATCGTGTCGGCGGCTTTCCAGGTCTCCGCCAGGATGTCGCCGTAGGGCCCCAGGATCATTGCGTTGCCTGTGCGGACCTCATTGTCATCGATGCCGACACCATTGCTGAATACCAGGAAGATCCCATTGTCATGGGCCCGGGCTGGGAGCCAGGTCAGCAACCACTGCCGCCCCTTGGGGCCGCGAAGCTCCGCCTCGATGGCTTCCGGGTTGGTTTCCCGGTTACGCCAGAGATCGAGATCGATGGCTCCCATGCACTTGGGGCTGGGGGTGTCACAGCCGCCAGTTTGGTGCGGGGCGAGGAGGATCTCAGCGCCTTGCAGGGCCGTCATCCGGACGTTTTCGCCGATGTTATTGTCGTAGCAGATGAGTACGCCGATGCGGCACCCCTGTGGCGTGTCGAAGACGGTGTAGCTGTCGCCGGAGGCCATGTGTTCGCTGATGAAGCAGTGGAGCTTCCGGTGTTTGGCTGTGGTGCCATCGGGCATGGCCACGAGGTAGGTGTTGTAGAGCTTCCCGTCTTCTCCGGCCTCGATGAGTCCGGCTCCCACGGTCATGCCATAGCGCTGCGCCATATCGCGGACAGCCTGTGACGACGGGCCAGTCGGGACGGGCTCAGCCAGAGAATGGATTTCGGCTTCGGTGAGATCGCGCACGTGCCAGTAACCGGTGATGCACATCTCGGGAAAGACGAGGAGCTCAACCCCCTTCGCCGCGGCCTGGTCGGCAAAATCCGCGATGATGGCCAGGTTAGCTGCCTTGTTCCCCGGCTGGTGACAGAACTGAACGGATGCGGTTCGTATCGGTTCCATCAGCCGCTCCTTGTTTTTCCACAGAACCACTTCGGACAGTTACACACCGTGCTACCACTGCCGAGCCCTGAGGGAGAGTCAGACGGCGTACGTCTCGGCAACCTTCCGGATGGCCGTAACGATGTCCTTGACCTCTTGGTCCCCATAGTGCTCATGGATCGTGATCCGGAAGTGTGCTTCGATCGACTCGATTGCGTTGGTGATCTGGTACTGCGGGTCCTTGGGGCCCTGGTAGTCGCTGCAGTCCCACGGGAATCCCGAATTGCCGAAGCAGGCCTTGTTCTGGAACCACGGCTGTTCGGCTGGTATGGCTCGATAGGACGCTCCGGTTGGGATTCCCTCTGCCGCGAGGGCGCTGCAGAACGCGTTCTTGTCCACCGAGAATCGCTCGGCTGCGAAGTGAAGGCGCAGGAACCAGTAGGAGGACTCCGAGTCCGGGACCTGCCAGCCAACTGTGATTCCGAGGCCGGCATCCACCAGCGCGTCACGTATCGCGTTACCCACTTGGTTCCGATTGCCGGTGATCATGTTGAGCTTCGCGACCTGGGCACTACCGATCGCGGCGGATAGGTCGTTCAGGTTGCAGTTAATGCCGGCGATCACATTGCCTCCGGTTCCTTCCATGTTGAACGGTTTCCCACGGTCCGCGAACCGTCGCCCCCACCAGTGCAGTTCCTCATTTTGGGTGTAGACGATACCTCCTTGGCCACCGGTGCAGTGGTGCTTCCCAAACATGGTGGAGAACGCGGCGATGTCCCCCAGTGTTCCGAGGGGTTGGCCCTTGTAGCTTGCCCCGTGGGATTGTGCGCAATCCTCGACCACATACAGGTCGTGCTTGCGGGCTAGCTCCAGCACCGGATCCATATCCACGGCATCTCCGCAGATGTGGGCCACGATGACCGCACGGGTCCGTTCGCTGATCATCGGTTCGATGTACTCGGCTGCGGTGTTGAAGCTGCGCGGGTCAGCATCCGAGACAACCGGGACACAACCGGCCAAGACGACCGGCATGATGCCTCCGCAGTCCGTAATTGGTGGACAGATGACTTCAGACAGGGCGTCCAGGCGCAGGGCCCCAACGGCTGCGAACACCGCATTTGTGCCGGAATTCACCGCATCGGCATAGCCTCCGCCCATGTAGTCCGCGAAATCCTGTTCGTACTTCTGCTCGGGAGGTCCTCCATAGCCGAACGCATTTCCTGAGGCGATAGCGTCGTCGAAGAGCGCCATCGCAGCATCTTTCTCCTCCTGGCCGATCAGCGACCGACTCGGCATGGGTGTCTGCCGTACCGGAGCACCCCCGTCAATTGCCAACGTACCCTCAACTGCCATCGTGATATCTCCCGTGTCTCAGTAAGCAAAGTGCGACTCACACGAACGGTCTACGGCAACAGATCCTAACCCTACAACGGATCTTGCGCAATGCCCCTTGCTGACGACAGAAAAGTGCTTGTTGTGCGGGGCGCGAAATCGCGGGGGTGAGGATGTGGTCTTACGGTGGAGCGTTCATCGGGGGCCCGGAGGGTATCTCTAAGTCCGTTGTTCGCGCAACTGAAGCTGGAACTCTCGTGGATTCACTCCTGTTCGGCGTCGGAAGAGCCGGCTGAAGTAGAGGGGGTCATTGAATCCGGACTCCCGGGCAGCCTGTTTGATGCTGCTGCCGGGCTGGGCCAGGAGCTTTTTCGCATGCTTGAGCCGCTGGTCCAACAGGTAGCGGTGGATGGGGGATCCAACATGGCGCCGGAAGACGGCGTTGAGATGAGCGGGGGAGTAGTGAACCATCTCGGCTAAGGCTTGGAGCGTGACATCAGAACGGAAATGGGCGTCAAGGTAGTGCTTAACCTGCTCGGCCAACTGCTGTGCGTACGGCAAAGGGCTTTCGGCAGGATTCTCCAAGCCGTCAAGCACTTCTACAAGGCTCTGCAGCAGCTGGGAGAGGAAGTGCGCTTGAGCTGGGATGTTGTCGGTGAGGTCGGGGTGCGTGCTGGCCTCCCACAGCGACGCAGCAGACGGGACCTGGAATGTGAGACGCTCGCCAGCAAGGTGGTAACCTGTTTGAGGAGAGTAGGCACTGAAGTGGAGGTTGACGCCCTGGGGTAGGAGAGTGAGCCATAGCATCGTGTAGCTCGTTCCCGGCTCCACCCACTTCTCCGTGTGCCAGGCTCCGGGCAGGAATGCGAGCATCATTTCTGCGGCAAGACGTTGCCACGTCTCTTCTGCATAGATCTGGCAAGCACCGCGTGTGATCATCGCCAGCTCAGGAACGGTGTGCCGCTGGATGGGGTAGAAGAGGCCGTCACCTGGTCCCAGGGGGGCTTCTGCGTGGCGTCCGCTCAGCAGGTGCCACCGCCCTTTGGTTACTGCCTGCAACAGTCGCAGTATGCTGTTACGCACCATGACATGCCTCTGTCTGAGATTGCGCTTTGGTCGTGAAACTCCGCCCGGTGTGAGTGCATGTCCACATGTCCTTCGCGAGCCGGAACAAGGCCCATCGCCTCGCCACTGGCTGGATGAGGAGGCATGTCGATGTTTTGTCCATATCATTGTGCCACTTGTCCATGCTGGCAGTATGGCACGCTAACTACCGTCATGCTAGACTGCCAGTGTAGTTAAAGGAGTGTTCCTGGCTGGTGAATGAGACGAGAGAGCATCGTTCTGAAGCCTGCTAATGTCCATAGTTGATCCATTGATTTGGGAACAGCGCACGAGAAGGAGTTCTGTGATGTCCGAACAGCGCACTGAGCAGCGTCTGGCCCTCCAGGGCGGACTGAAAGCCGTGTCCGGAGTTGAGGGGCATGGGAAACCGAAGATTGGTGTTGACGAGTTGATGGCTGTTGTCGAGCGCTTTGGGCTCTCTTCGGACGCCATGGCGGGGATCCGCGATATTGCCGAAGCTGACACATGGGGTGGCGGTCCGTTTCTAGCCAACTACTACTCCGGCTTGGATGAGAGCAAAGTCCAGGCGTTTGAGCGCTGTGGACGTGAGATCTTTGGGAGTACTTACGCCCTGGGCACCAACTCGGGCACTGCCGCGTTGCACTGTGCGTTCACCGCAGTTGGTGTTGGGCCCGGCAAAGAGGTGATCTGTCCGGCCATCGGCTTTTTTGCCACCGCGGCGGCAGTGGTGCAGGCAAAGGGGATTCCCGTGTTCTGTGACGTCGATCAATCACTGTGTATGGATCCGGCGAAGATCGAGGCGCTGATCACGCCTCGGACCGTAGCCCTTGCTCCCACGCACTTGCGCGGCGTGGTGTGCGATATGGATGGCATCATGGCAGTTGCCCGGAAGCATGGGCTTCGCGTTGTCGAGGATGTGGCGCAGGCATGTGGCGGGCGCTGTGGCGACGAGTACGCGGGGACCATCGGGGATGTTGGGTGCTTCAGTATTTCGGCATACAAGATCGTCGGCGGCGGGGAGGGTGGGTTGCTCTTGACCGATGACGAGCGGCTTTGGGAACGTGCCAATCAGGTGGCCGAGTGCGGCGGGCTTTGGCGTCCGGATCGCTTCGCTGCACCGCGTTACGAGGGAGAGCTGTTCTGTGGAACAAACTACCGCATGTCTGAACTGGAAGCAGCGGTGAACGTCGTGCAGCTTGGTAAGATGGAGGAAACGGTTGGGCGTTTTCGTTGTGCGCGTAGCAGCATCCTGAGTCAGCTGAAGCGTTTTCGGGAGATCGTCCCCGCCCAAAGCAACGACCCCGCTGGCGATGTGGGCTATGACTTGTTCTTCTATCCGCGGACGATTGAGTTGGGCCAGAAGATTGTCGAGGCGCTCAAAGCCGAGGGAGTGGGTTGCTCGATGCGAGGCGAATCTGAGCGCCCTGATTGGCACATCTATTCCTACATGTATCCGGTGACGCTTACTCCAGGTGCTACCGAAGATGGCTGCCCGTTTCAGTGTCCGCTGTATACGGAAGCGGGAGGCCGGGCCAGCTATGCTGAAGGGGATTGCCCAGTGGCCGACGACTTGTTCTGTCGGAAGGTCGGTATGGGGATCAACCAGTGGTACAGCGCCGGGGACTGTGCAAATGTGGCGGTGGGCATCAACAAGGTGTTGGGCGCCTATTGTACCGAGGACGCTGCCGCCGCTGCCTGGCAGTAGTTGCCGGGGTGATGGCGCTGGGACGAGAAGGGATCACGTGTGCGTGTGTCTGAGATGCGCTGCCGTTGCCGGCAACGGTTACTTCCGGTCCTTCTCGACCCAGATGTCTGCGCTGTTCCGTGGGGCTGAGCCCCCGATGATTTTCCCATTTGGCCCCACGAGCACGACATGGGCGTCGCTCAGTTCCCGAATGACCCGGTGGGCATCGCAGCGGAAGGCCCAGAACTTGTACAGCCCTTCGGTCAGCTGGAACCGCGTCCCGTAGTCCTGCTGTAGGAACAGCGCGTTGGCGTTCAGGTACAGGACGACGCTTCCCCCCTGCTGTTTGGCGTGGATTTTGTCGGCGATCCTGCCCCCGACCCGCTGGTGCTGGAACTTCAGCCATGTCCCGAAGGCTCGTACCGTTTCGAGGAGGTGTTCGGGGGTCTTGGCCGCAGTCGTGTTGTACGTGGGCGCTCCCGTACGTGCCGGCAGGAGGCGCTGAGGCCGGGGTGGGGTTGGGGCAGTCGCGATCTCGGTGCCACCCGCGGGGTCCGGTCGGGCTGGTCTGACCAGGGCGGCCTGGGCCGCCTGCTCACGCTTCCGAGCGGCCTCTGCTTCCGCTTCCCGTTTCTTCTTGAGAGCACGCATGGCCATAAAGTGGGCAGCGCGTTCCGGGAAGAGCTTTGTCGTGGACTTGGGGTGCACTTGGTGGAGTGCATAGGTGAGTTCACCATAGCGCATCTGCAGGGTGATTTTGCCGGGGCTGATGTCGATGAGCTTTCCTTCCACGGCCTGTCGGTTACGGAGTAGGATTTTGTACTTCTTTCCCAGGTTTGGGGCGGGCAGCTTTTTCAGATAGCCGGCAACGAGGCGTTCGTACTCGATCTCTCGCTCCGTCTTGACTGGTTCGTCGTTCTCTTCACCGGCCGGGGCAGCCTCAGGTTGGCGGCGTCTTGCAGGTTCGGGTGTGCGCGTCTCTCCCGGGGACTGGACGGATGTGTCGGCAACGTTACCGGAGTTGGACGACACAGGGGACGGGGTGGCGACCGGTGCAGTCTGCGTGGAGGAAGACGGAGTCGACGGTTGGGCTGGTGAGGCGCTCGCTTGCGGGGCTGCGGGTTGCGCTGTCGGAGGCGGTTGCCCGGTGAGTCGTCCCAACCAACCGCGGGTTGGTCCTACGTACTCACACACCACTGCGGCTGCGAAGCCCGCAACACACATTACGACCAAGCCGCGGACCGCAGCAGGTGGTCCTTGGTTTGCCATGGGACTTTTCCTTGCTTTACGTCGTTGAGGGCGAGACGGACTGAGGCGTCACGCATCGACCATTTTCCGGAATGTCATGTCGGACAGCATGGCACTGAACTTCGTGTAAGCCTGTGTATAGCCTTCGTCTGAAGTGAAGGGCGGCATGCTTGAGAATCGGCTCACATAGGGGTCCTCGAGTCCCCGAAATGCGTCCTCAATGTCGGCGATGCTGATGCGGCCGACGTCTTTCCCTGGAACATAGATAGAGGGCTCGTTGGCAACCGCCAGCAGGACGCCGCGCTCGACCAGAACGGAAAGGACATCTTCCTGGAGGCGCACCGGGATTGCGTGTTGCTCGCGGAACGCCTCCGCATCCCACTTGTTGTTCCCTTCACAGAATGCCCGGCTCGCCTCGTAGGTGAGCACGACTCCGAGCATCTGGCGGGCGGCCACCGAGATCTGGTCAACGAGACCTTCGAGGACGTATGTCTTATGGTTTTGAGCGGCGAAACAGACCTCGGCACCAAAAAGGACGATTACCCAGTTGGCGTACAGCCACACGAGAAAAAGAGGCACAGCGGCGAACGTTCCGTAGATGGCGTTGTACTTGGCCGTTCCCACCTGGGCTTCGATATAGAAGAACTGGGCGATGTACCACAGGATGCCGCCAACGATTCCCGCAATCAGGGCTGGGAAAAGCTTGACCCGGGTGTTGGGCATAAACAGGTAGAGGAAGGCGAAGGCGATGATGATGAAACCAATTCCGGTCATCCGGAGAAGCTCCTGATAGATGAAGAACAGAGGGCCGGACAGTGACTGGACGACCTCAACAACGCGTCCAGAGGAAAGAGCCGTGTTGACGCTCGTCGCTCCCATTACCAGGACCGGGACAACGATGAGAACACTGAGGTAATCGCTGAATTTGCGGTAGATGGAGCGGGATTCATGGATGCCCCAGATCAGGTTGAATGACTGCTCAACCTTTCCTGCAGCCTTGAGCACTGACACAAGAAGGAATAGCAGCCCGACGACCCCGAGTGTTCTGAAGTTGGTGTTGTCCACGTACGCCAGCAACACTTGGATGACCTTGGCGGCCTGAGGCGGCAATTCACTCAGCTTCGAGCCCTCGATGACTTCGAAAGGGGAGTTCATATCTATCCCCAGCCCTTCTGGGTCCGGCTGTGTCTGTGGGACCTCGGCGCCAGAGGCCGAGTTGTCGAGGGGAGGTCGAGCGTCTGCCGCAGCAGTGCTCTGCACTCGGCGGATCCCGATTGTCTCCATCAGCACTTCCTGAGCACCAAAGCCCTTCGACAGTGACAACATCAGCGCCAGGACCGGCACCATGGACATGAGGGAGATGTAGGTTAGGGCGGAGGCCTGCAAGGCGCAACGGTCCGAGATGAATCCCTTCGTGACGATTGTGCAGATTCGGCACAGCGAGAAGGCCAGCCGCTTGATCCGCGGGAGCGCCGCCAGATCTCGATCCCAGAGTTGCTGATTCACGAACGCTTTGGCGTCCGTGATCGCTGTCTGGATGGATCGTCGCACCTTGGCCTTCGGGAGTGGTTTCGCGTCGTTTTCAGGCATTGGTGAAGTCCTCTTGAGTAGTCGCTGCATAGGCAGCCCGAGTCTGACAATATACCGGGAACGGCTCTGCCCTGCCAGCCCAGAGGGCTCTGGTGAGCGATGCCCGGAGTGCTTGGCCTCGACACGGTTTGGGCTGTATGGGCGTTGATTCTCCGGTTGCGAATCTGACGAGTGGCCAGGTACGGTGCGGCGGCGGAGCACACTGGCGAACGGGGAAATGGAGAGGGGCCGTTTGCTTCACGGGGAGATTCGCAGTATTGGTTTCGGTGCGAGCTCTGTCTGGAACGACGGTGACCGGCTCAGCCCACCTCGGGGCGGCCGTGGTCTCCAAAGGGCTCTACGGAGATGCTGTGACGATGCCTGAATTCCTGACCTCCTGTTCTTCCCGTTCCCGGCTCCGGGCATTGACTCTGGACGTCGGGCACACGCTCCTCTTCCCTGAACCCTCGGTGGGGCACATCTATGCTGATGTGGCCGCTCGGCACGGGGTCCAGATAGCACCCGATGACGCAGGGACGCGGTTCGCCGAGTGCTGGCAGCAGACCCGGTCGGATCACACGGGGCTGATTTACGGAACAAGCCACCAGGAGGCCTTGGACTTCTGGCTCAGAGTGGTTGACGCGTGCTTCGCCGGGTGCGCGATTGGGGCTGAAACCGTTCTCAAAATCCGCGACGATTTGTACTGGGTCTTTGCTCGGGCGTACGTGTGGCGTCTCCACGAGAGCTTCGATGCGCTGCTGGAAGCCTGTGCTCGCCTGGGGGTCCGAGTTGCCTTTCTCAGCAATTGGGACTTGCGGCTCCGGGATCTTCTGGAAGATATGGGGCTGGCGACGCGCGTGGATGTGGTGGTGATCTCTGCGGAACATGGGCTTGAGAAGCCCGATCCGCGAATTTTCGAGAAAGCGCTTGCGGAACTGGGCGTGGCCTCCGCAGATGCCATGCATGTGGGCGATACTTGGGGCGATGACATTGCGGCGGCGGCAGCAGTCGGGATGCGAGCCGCTTGGTTCAACCCGGATGACGACCCGCTTCCTGACCGTCTTGAGGGCGTTCACGTCATCCGCGACCTGGCGGATCTGATCCCGTTGCTTGAGAACGCTTGATGTCGGGGGGAGGGGCATGCCATCAACTGCCGTTCCTGCGAGTGCCCTCGGAGCAGAGCGAGAGACGGGGAGCAACCGTCGTGAGATTTGATGATCTGGTGGCGTCTCAAGGACGGCCCCAAAACAGCAGGAGATAGGCAGAATGGACAGGCAGATCGCGTTTCCGGGTGATCCGGGGTTCGCTTCGTTTTACCCGGGGTCGGTGGTCATGGTGTCGGCAGTGGATGCTGCTGGCAAGGCGGACATCTGCACGGTTGGTGCGTGGGCGCTGGTGAACGGAGCCCCGCGTCTTTTCGGCATCGCGATGTGCACAACGACCCATGGAGCCAGTTACTGGAAACGCTATACGACCACATGCATCGACGAAACGGGGGAGTTTGTCATCAATATCCCTGACCTGTCGCTTCGGGACGCCTGGATGGCCTGTGGCTCTGTTTCACTGGTACGTGAGCCGGAAGCGGATAAGTTTGCTCTGTCCGGGCTCACGCCGGCCGTAGCCGCTGTGGTGAACGCCCCGTTGATCGCGGAGTGTCCGGTCAGTATTGAGTGTCGGGTACATTCCCGACTGGCCTTGCCGACCCACGACTGGATTGTCGGTGAGCCGGTGGCTGTCCATACGGCAGACCGCGTTGCGTCGGGGGATCTGACGCTGACGTGGGAGAATGCACCGGCTCTGAGCGAGTCATGACAGGTGGGAGCACACTTCCCCCGGTTACTACGAGGAGAAATGCGAGCGTGCAAGAGCTCATAGAGAAGGCTGCTGTGCTGATTGAGGCGTTGCCTTACATTCAGCAGTTCCGCGACAGTGTTGTCGTGGTGAAGTTCGGCGGCAGTGCGATGGAGAAGGCCGAATGCACGCGGAGCGTGATTCGCGATGTCGTTTTCATGGAATGTGCCGGAATGCGGCCGGCTGTTGTGCACGGCGGCGGGAAGGCGATCACTGCGCGCCTCGCCGAGGAAGGGATCGAGACCCGTTTCGTGAACGGGTTGCGCTATACCTGTTCGGAGACGATCCGAGTGGTCGACGATGTACTGCATAACCAAGTCAACGCCGATCTCGTCAGAATGATGAGCGACCTTGACGGTAAACCGCATTCCGTGTCGGGGAAGAACGTGCTTCGCGCTGAACGGGCCACGACAACAGATCGCGAAACGGGTGAGGAGGAGGACCTCGGTTTTGTGGGCCGGGTTGTGAACGTGGACACGGAACAGCTGAGGTGGATTCTGGGCCGTCGGGAAGTGCCGGTCATCACACCGCTTGGACGGGACATGAGTGATCGCGTGTTCAACATCAATGCCGATATGGCAGCGTGTGAAATCGCCGCTGAGATTCAGGCTGACAAGTTGGTTTTCCTCAGTGACGTGCCCGGTTTGATGCGTGATCCAGACGATCCGGGATCGCTGATCCCGACCGTCCGACGCGGAGAGATTGAGGGGCTCATCGAGGAGGGTGTGATCAGTGGCGGGATGGTGCCAAAGGTGCGCAGTGCCGCTGCTGCCCTCGATGCCGGGACGAAAAAGGTCCACATGATCGATGGTCGGGTCCAGCACTCCCTTCTTCTGGAGATCTTCACCGACCAGGGCATTGGGACGCAGATCATCCCGTAACGATGGAGCGATACGGTGCTCCCGCGGCATGCCTGGCGTGCCGCTCGGGGGCCGCCATCGCAGCTTGACAGAACCCCGCGGAACGACGTAATGGCAGATCAACCCGTTCGTGAAAACGAGTTCCTCAGTAGGGAACTGGGTGCGTTTGCCTGTCTCACCGTTCTGGTTTTGGCGTTCTACGGGCGCCTGCTCTTCGGGCATGTTCTGTACGGTGCCGATTTCCTCACCTTTTGGCTGGAGCAGAAGCTCTTCATCCGGTCGCAGCTTCTCAACTGGAGTCTTCCTGCGCTGGATCCCTACGTTGCCTGTGGTCGCCCGCTGTTGGGGGAACTCAGGGGTGGAGCTCTCTACCCGCTGAATGTGCTGTTGCTGCCCGGTGACGACCTCATTGGGGTGCACGTCTTCGTCGTGTGCCACTATGTTTTGGCTGCGTGGATGATGTATGCGTTCGTCCGCCTTGGATGCGGAGGTCGTTCCTGGAGCGCGGCTTTGGTCGCGTTTGCCTATGCCTGTGGCGGGTACGTCTGGAGCATGGCTGACCACGTCTCTTTCCTCTCGGCTCCATGGGTTCCTCTGTACTTCCTGGGGCTTGTTCGAGCTGCATCGGGAACACCTACACACCGGAGAGCGGCCGCGGGGGCATGTGTGGTTGGGGCTGCGCTTCTCTGTTACTGCGGGAATCCCCAGCAGGCCCGCAGCACGTTTCTTTTCGGAGGAGTGCTACTCATGATCGTGACCGTCCGGCTCGGTCGCCGGCGGGCTTGGTTCGGCGTCCGTCACTTCGCCGAGTTCTATATCGGGACACTTCTTGTTGCCGCCCTTCTGGCTGCCCCCCAATTGGTGCCGTTCCTCGTTGGAGCGAATGAGGGAGCTGGCGGCGGCAGCGGGGTGATGGGGAGCCCGGTCGGAATGGCGTTCGTTCCACTTCGCCTGGTGGAGTACATCGTGCCGTTGTTTTTTGGTCCACGCCAGGGGTTTGGTTGCGCCCTCCGCACGTTTTACGGCGGGGCGTTCCCCTGGAGTGAATCCGTCTTCATCGGGATTCCGTTGTTGGTAGGGATTACCGCCGTCCCGCGTCGGAGCTGGCGTTCGGCGTTGGGAATCTGGCTGGGAACTATGATTGGCCTGGGGGTACTGTTGGCCGTCGGGGGCTACCTGCCTTTCCATGGGGTGCTTCGGGCGATCGTGCCGGGGATCGTGCTTGGCCCAAATCCAGAAACGTATCTGTTCTGGGTGCATTTCGGGGGCGTTTCGCTGGGAGGCATCGGGATCGAGGTCGCAGGGCGGAATCCTGCCTGTGCGCGCAGAGCGCTTGCTGTTTCGTCTGTCCTGGTTGGAGGCCTGATTCTATGTGCCGTTGTCCTCATGTTCGGGTACCTTCCCTGGCGAGAACTCTATGCTGACTTGCTGCGCCGGGGAGGCAGTGCCTGGGAACCGCCGCACTTCCTGCGTTGGCAACTGATACAGTTGACCGGGAGCTTGTTGGCCGGTGTGACCTGCATTGCGGTGTTCACCGGGCGGGTGAAGCTCCTGAAGACCGGACGCTTTCCCAAGTTGGCTCTGCTCGTGACCGCAGTTCACCTCCACGTGTTGGGGCTGGGCGTTCGCTGGGCTGTCCCCCGCCGACTTGTTGACACCGTGCCAGCGGTGAATGAGATCGTGCCGGACGCTGATCCCCGCCAGTTCAGAGTGTTCTCTACAGCAGGGAACAGGATGGGGAACGCCCCCCCGTATGGCGAGGGTGATCGGTTCGTTACACATTGCCTCGAGCAGTACGCTGGGCTTGCAGGGAACACACCGCCGTTGTTTGGGCTGCGGACGTTGAGTGGTTTCCCAAACGCCTTCGGCAATGAGGACATGCGGGCGAATTTGGGCGCGGCATTGATGTCGGGGCAGTATGTCGTGGTCCCCGCTGCATCGGTCGGCAGTCTCCCACCGGGGCATCGGCTTGTTGGTACGGAGGCGGGCGGAGAATACGCCCTTCTGGAGAATCTGAGAGCATTGCCGCGGATCCACACCACGAACCAGCACACGCTCACCGAAGAGGCGGCCTGCTGGGAAGTGGCGTTGCAGGCGTTGGCGTTGCGGGGGCGCGGCAGCGGGATCCGCGGCGAATCGTTTGGGCCAGACGATGGCTCGACGCCAGCCGGAGTCGAGCTATACTTCCGACCTCAGACTGACGCGTCTGCGGTTGTTCTCAGTCGGCTCCCGAACCACTACAGAGAAGACATCACGATTCCGCCCCCCTCACAGGCTCCTGAGATCGTCGAAGATGCTCCGGGGCGTCTGACGGTTCGATGCCCCGGCCCTGTATGGCTGGTTGTGCGGGACTGGTTTCACGTCGGATGGGGCGCGACGGTGGCTCAGGGCGGTCCGGTTGAGATCACCCGCGTGGACGGCGGGGTGATGGCGGTCTACCTCCCTGCGGGAATGCAGACCGTCTCGCTGGTTTACCGTCCTCCCGGGTTGCTCGCCGGGCTGTGCCTGCTGGTTGTGGGGGTTGGTCTGAGCGCCGCGTTTCTATGTTTGCCGCGCGTCCTCTCTCTTGCCGGGAGATGCGCGACTGATCGAGGATCTGATGCACGATAGCGAACTGGCCAAACTGACCGATTATTTCGACGAAGGGCGGCGCCTGTGGGGGGTGAACGCCGAGCTCGTTGTCAGTCGGCAGTTCTATACGCTTTGGGAAGATGGCCACCGCCCCAAGGCGTTCGGGGTCTCGGGGGATGAAATCTCGCTGTTCGGGCACAGTTTCACGCTGTCAACCGAGGAAGAGCATACTCGTGTCGCGACCATTGGTTGGGACGATGAGGAGATGTGTGCCGTTTTGGTGATCGAGGGAGAGAGCTGTGCCCAGCGGTACCGAATGACGTTCGCGGATGGGGAACCGTGCATTGAAGAAGGTCAAGTCACCTTCTTCGAAGACACGGAGCTGACCTTTGGTGAGCGCCTCGAGGTGATGTATGATGTGATTGCTGCGTTGCGTAGAAGCAATCCCGCTCGAGACGTTCTCACGGTCACAAAGAAGGTCTTCCTTGAAGCCTTGGAGGAGGTCGCCCCGTGGCATGACGGACGGGCGCGGACCGTGATGCGGCGTCTCTCCATGTCGTTCATTCGGCGGCTGATGCGGAAGGCTGCCGAGGACATGGCAGAGGATGAGCTGAGTGATCAGCTCGTGTTGCCGTTGGGGGGCAGTTACGCTTCTGCGGCGGCATCGCAGGCTTCGGCGCAGGTTGCCGCAGACATCTTGCCCGTCCAGGACCAGCAACCGGCTCCACAGGTGATGCCCCGTCGGACGTTGTGGGCCGTGGAGCAGACGATGCAGTTCCTGGGCGATTCCTGCCGCATCAACGCCGAGACTGAACGTGCCTACCTGATTCCGCTTGCCGAGGCCACGATCATTGGTCACACGGAAGAGGGGCATCCTGCCCTCCGAGTTCCCACCGACCCGGAGTTGCCGCTGCAGGAAGGTGACCGTCTGGAAGTCATCCAGAAGGGGGAGAAAGACCCCGTCGGTACGCTCTGGATTGACGTTTTCGACGGGCCGGTCGCTTACGGACATATCGTGTGGCGTGACGCTGACTCCGCATGCGAGTTTGGTGACAATCTGGTTGCCCGTCCCCAGAAGAACCCCGCGCTTTTCATCTCCAAGTCTCTCGAGGCCTTGCAGCAGGCGCTGTTCTGCGATGACGACGAGGAACAAGTCGGGATGTCAGCTGTGGCATGTATGGTCGGGCTACAGGAAACTCCTTTTGTG
>Ga0209045_1002230_pt1 | contig 14727 bp, 22 predicted proteins | sample SaaInlLV_10m_DNA_4_FD_184664 | JGI IMG/M metagenome (GOLD analysis project Ga0209045, IMG submission 184664) | Marine microbial communities from expanding oxygen minimum zones in the Saanich Inlet - Saanich Inlet SI072_LV_200m_DNA (SPAdes) (version 2) | ecosystem: Environmental > Aquatic >...
GAAATGAAAACTACATATGATATCCAATATAGACTCAATAATAGATAATCTAAATCTAAAACTAAAACCTAAACAAGAACTAATATTATCAAATTTGACTTAATGAAACATATGGGATCAATTTGCGGCTTAATGAAACTTTTGGGGGTTTGAAATTAGGTTTTTTTACCCAACTTCATCAAATAAAAATCTATAAAACTTAACTTTTTTCCTTTAGGAATTCCACGATGCAAACTTATCTTATTTTTCATATGTGAGAAGACTCCACCTTCAATAGAGTTTGTAGTATTATGAATATTTAAATGCTTATATTTTGTATTTTTATAGGTAAAAAGATAAGGGATGTGTTTTTTCAAACTATTATATGCAGAGCGTAATCTTGGATGTGTAAAATGTAGTTTTCCAGTAGTTGAGGATTTGGTTTTTTCATCTAAAAATTACTTATATTTTTTATGCCACTCATCTATCTTTTTTGAGAAGTTTTTTTCAGTAGTTCTAGTTAATAATCGCATAATTATTTTTAAGTCTTTTCCTGCTTCTAATTTTGGATTCATTGTAATATATCTTTTGATAATTTGTCTCATATGGAAATGGCACATCTGTCTTGGAATATCTTTAAAAGCCTTTTCTATGCCACTTTTGCCATCCAATACAACACTTTGAACTATGTATCCTAATTTGTCTAATTCACTTTTTAAGTAGATATACTCTTCTTTAGTTTCCTTTTCAATATGCTTCCATATTACAATCTCTTTTTCATTATTATCTTTAAAAACTAAAGTACCTAATTTGTCTTTTCGTTTACCATAAAAAGTAGCATCACAAGCTAAGTTAATTTTTCTTGGTTTATGTACTTTTTCAGCACCATCATATTCATTAATTTGTTTCCTAATCCAAGGTATGGATTTTTTATATTTTTGTGATAATTGTACTAAAGTTTGACGATGCTCAAAATACTCATGAAATATTTTATTTTGTAATCTTATTGGTCTTCTTTGGTGTTGAAATTTCTTCTTGCAATCTTTACATAAATATCTCTGAATCCCTCTTCTTTTGCCAATTTTAATTATAATTTTAGAAGAGCATTTTGGACAGTTTTTGGTACTTTTTTATAATCCATTATAAAAAATCCTTTGTTTACTCATATAGTATCAGAGTTTAGTGAAGTTTTTAAACCCCCAAAAGTTTCATTAAGCCATAATAAAAAATATTAAAATTTACAATTCCTCAAAAATTTCCCCCCCCATTTTAAGCTACTCCCAAGCCTATTTAGCTAAAATTCAAACTATGAATGAACAATATTTAGAATTATTAGTATTAAAAAACCTTAACCAAACTATCTCACAAAAGACTATTGCCAAAAATATAGGTCATAGTGTAGGTAAAGTGAACTACATCATGAAAGCACTAATACAAAAAGGTTTAGTAAAAGCAGAAAACTTTGCTACAAGTACAAATAAAAAACAATACCAATATCTACTTACCCAAGATGGTATAAAACACAAGATAAAAATAACAGAAGAGTTCATCGATAGAAAAAAGCAAGAGTACGACTCACTTCAAGAAGATTTAGTAAACTATAGAAATATCTATAAGGATGTATTAAATGTATAGTAATACCATAACTTTGACACAAAAAAATGCTAGTATGAGTTTAATTAATAGTAGGAGTGAAAATGATATCTAAATATAAAATAGCAATAGCAGGTACAGGATATGTAGGTATATCAAATGGTATACTTTTATCACAACACAACGAAGTAGTAGCATTAGATATAGTGCCTGAAAAAGTAGATATGTTAAACAATAAAATATCTCCAATAGAAGATAGAGAAATATCTGAATATCTTAAAACAAAAGATTTAAACTTCAAAGCTACTTTAGATAAACATAAAGCATATAAAGATGCTGATTTTATAATCATCTCAACACCTACAGACTATGACCCTGAAACAAACTATTTCAATACTTCTTTAGTAGAGATGGTTATAAAAGATGTATTAGAGATAAATCCAACAGCAACTATGATAATCAAATCAACAGTACCTGTAGGATATACAAAATCAGTAAATGAAAAGTACAATACTACAAATATTATATTTTCTCCTGAATTTTTAAGAGAGGGTAGTGCTTTATATGACAATCTTCATCCTAGTCGTATAATAGTTGGTGAAAAGTCAGAAAGAGCTCAAACTTTTGCAAATCTTTTATCTCAAGGTGCTATAAAAACTAATATAGATATCTTACTAACAGATTCTACAGAAGCAGAAGCAGTAAAACTATTTTCAAACACATACCTAGCGATGAGAGTATCATACTTCAATGAATTAGATTCTTATGCCCAAGTACACAATCTTGACACAAAAGATATCATAAATGGTGTTGGACTAGACCCTAGAATAGGTACACACTACAATAACCCAAGCTTTGGATATGGTGGATACTGTTTACCCAAAGATACAAAACAACTAAGAGCAAACTATAAAGATGTACCTAGTAGTATCATAGGTGCAATTGTAGAGTCAAATACTACAAGAAAAGATTTCATAGCCGATAGTATAATAGCTCGTAAACCAAAGGTTGTGGGTATATTTAGACTTGTGATGAAACATGGTAGTGATAACTTTAGAAGTTCGGCTATCAGTGGAGTTATGAAGAGAATAAAAGCAAAAGGTATAGAAGTAGTTGTATATGAACCAGTACTTCAAGAGGATACTTTTTTCAACTCAAAAGTGATAAAAGATATGGAAGAATTTAAATCTATGTCGGATGTTATCATAGCTAATAGATTTGAAACTATTTTAGAAGATGTTAAGGATAAAGTATATACTAGAGATATATTTAATAGTGATAGTTAGATACAATAAACTACAAAGGATTAAAAGATGTTAGCAATTAAGATAGAAAATAAAGAATTTGAAAGTAAGTTTTTAGAATTTGCAAAAAGTCAAAAAAAAGCAGTAGAAGCTATTAAATATTTTATAAATTCAAAGAATAATGATACTTTGGTTTATACAAAAAAGATCCATTAAAACATCTACATAAGATACATTATAAATACGATGAAGACATGTGTGGAGAAATAGCATTAACACATATTCAAGACAGTGCAAAATATATTCACGATATGAGAAGACAAAAAAATAGATGAATATAATTTTTTTAGATAGCTGTATTGTTATTGATTATATAAATGGAAAACTTCAATTAAGTGATACTAAAATGAAGAGCTATTGTTGATATGGAAGTAATTGTAGGTGCAAAAAATAAAAAAGATTTGCACACTACAAATAAAAAACTTTCTGAGTTCAATAGTATCGATATAAATTAAGAGATATTAACATTAGCTAGAAATTTAATAAATAAATATTCATTATCGTACAACATGACTATATATGACTCAATTATTGCTGCTACTTGTTTGATATATGATTTGCCATTATGGACATACAATAAGAAAGATTTTAAATATATAGAAAATCTAGTCTTAATAGATGGGAGTACTCATGATTAACAGAAATTTTAAAATTGGTTTTGATATTTTAAGTGCAAAATATAAAGATATATTAAAAAGAGGAATAAGGCAATGCCAAGACCTAGTGGGTTGATGAAAAAATATTATATAGCTGTACTAGTGCTAATAGGCTTAGTATTTACAGGATGCAGTAGAGATTCTGATGTGGCTTCAAAGAATATATCCAAGCAAAGTGATATGTTTCAGATACAAAGAAGAGTTATATTTTTCAATGGTATCACAGATAATTATATCATGACTATAACGGGTAAATGTTCTATTAAAAAAGACAATACAGATAATCAGCTAGAGGTGATTTGCAAAACAGGTAATAACAGTTTCAAAAAACATTATTTAGGACTATCTGACAATGTAACATATTTTGTAGAACAAATGGAATCAAAAAAAGTAAGTACTTATCATTATGAAGTTGTATTTAAGCCACAAGTCATTTTACCTGATATAGATTTTAGAGGTAGTGTTGATTCTATAATAGATACAGTAATATCTGATGATAAAGATTAAGTAAATAAATAGTATAATTCAACCATTGAATATAAAAGCTACTACATAAGAGTAAAAAAGAGGAACAATGAACCAACAAACTTTACCAAACTTTCAAGAGAGTGAAGCATTTGCAGTATTAAGATTTGTAGAGTCGCACACATCTCAAAAGTCACTAGCACAAGACATAGGATATAGTGTAGGAAAAGTAAACTATATCCTTAAAGCTCTAGTGCAAAAAGGTTTTGTAAAGTATGAAAACTTCTCAAAAAATCCAGATAAAAAACAATATTCTTATTTACTTACAAAGCACGGACTAGAAGAGAAGCTAAATCTTACAGAGAAGTTTGTAAAGAGAAAGAAAAAAGAGTATGAAGAGCTACAGTATGAGCTAGAGATGATGAAAAGTTATAAAAAGACTACAGATGAATAGTAAAATTATAAATAAACTTAAAGAACTAAAGCCATTGCTAAATGAAAAGTATGGAATAGAAGAGTTTGCTGTATTTGGTAGTGTTGCAAAAGGTACAGATACAAAAGATAGTGATATTGATATAGCTATATTAAAAATGAAAATAAAAAGCGGATTCGATTTATTTAGAGCAAAAGACTTTTTAAGAGAAGCATTAGGTAAAGATGTAGATATGGGTATTTTTAATTCAATGAAAACATTTATTAAAAATAGAATAAAGAAGGATTTTATTTATGTTTGATATAAATAAAGTAGATAGAGGAGTAGAACTCTTTATATTTGATATTTATATAGCGATACAAAAGATTGAAAAAGTATCTGCTGAATTTAATGATGTTTAAGATCTTTTACACAATTTTGTTTCTTGGGATAGTGTGATAAGAGAGTTTGAAATAATAGGTGAAGCTTCAAAATATTTATTAAAAGATAAACTATTATCGAAAGAGTATCAAGTTGTAGTTGATTTTAGAAACCATATCACACATGAGTATTTTGGTATAGACCCTAATATTGTATGGGCTACTATACAAATAGATTTAAAACCATTTGAAATAGCCATTTTTAATTTAATTAAAAATATTGACTTTAAATTAAAAATAGAATTAATAGATTCTTTTATAGAAGATAATAATTATTTAGATTTTGTTGTAGAAAAACTAAAGGATATAAAGTAATATGATAAGAACTAAAGTTCAATGCAGAGAGGCACTAAATGGCGAATCGTAAAATACTAGTAACAGGAACAGCAGGATTCATAGGATACCACTTAGCTAAAAAACTTCTTGAACTTGGGAATACCGTTATAGGGTATGACAATATCAATGACTACTATGATGTGAACCTAAAATATGCAAGATTAAATGAATTGGGAATAAATAGAGATGATCTAAAAGACAATCAACTATTAGATTCTACAACATACCCAAAACATAAATTTATAAAAGCAAATCTTGAAGATGCAGATACACTAAACAATCTTTTCAAAACAGAAAAATTTGATGCAGTATGTAATCTTGCTGCTCAAGCAGGAGTAAGATATAGTATAGAAAATCCTCATGCATATATTAGCTCAAATGTAGTAGGCTTTATGAATATACTTGAAGCTTGTAGAAACTATGGTGTAAAAAACTTATCGTATGCAAGTAGTAGTTCTGTATATGGATTAAATAAATCCCAACCATTTAAAACTACAGATATTACAGATAGTCCTATCTCACTATATGCAGCTACTAAAAAATCAAACGAACTAATGGCACATACATATAGTCACTTATACAATATCTCATGTGTAGGTCTTAGATTTTTTACCGTCTTTGGTGAAATGGGAAGACCAGATATGGCACCTATGCTTTTTGCAGATGCTATTACAAACGATAGACCTATCAAAGTATTTAATCATGGAAATATGAGTAGGGATTTTACTTATGTTGGAGATATTGTAGATGGTATTGTAAAGGTTCTGGCACTAAATGCCGACACCCCCGTCGTTAAAACGAAAGTGGGGTGCATTGATAATCCACAAAATCTTGCAAAGATTTACAACATTGGGGCAAATAAACCAGTACAACTTTTAGACTTCATAGAGACACTTGAAAATGCACTAGGTAAGAAAGCAGAAAAAAAATTTATGGATATGCAAGATGGTGATGTCGTTTCTACTTATGCTGATGTTAGTGGATTGATTGATGACTTTGAATATAAGCCTGATACTTCTCTTGAAGTTGGTATTGGTAGGTTTGTGAAGTGGTATAAAGAATTTTATGGAGATAAAAAATAAATGCAATACTCTAAAAACTTTTATCAAATAAAATCAAATGAAGAAATATTTAAATCAGTAGTAGATGAAATAGATACAATTGGATATTATAACCTTCCGTTACTAGATACAACACAAATAAAACAATATGCCAAAACTATCAAGCAAAAATATATAGCTATTATAGGTATTGGTGGTAGTACTTTAGGGACTATTGCTATATATAATTTTCTAAAGAAATCAAATAGTTATAATAAATCTTTACACTTTTTTGAGTCAACTGATCCTATGGATATAAAGTCAAGACTAGCTAAAATAAATTTAAATGATACACACTTTATAGTTATAAGTAAATCAGGTACTACAATAGAAACTATAAGTATTTTTAAATACTTTAATAGTTTAAGCACCATAGACAGCACAAATTGTACGGTAGTAAGTGAATCAGACTCAAAGCTTACATCGTATGCAAATAAGCACAATATTAAAACTTTTGAGATACCTAAAAATGTAGGTGGCAGATTTTCTGTATTTTCAGCAGTAGGACTATTACCATTATCAATGTTGGATGTAAATATTGATAATCTATTAGCTGGTGCTAAAGAGGTAAGAGATAGCTTTTTTATTAAGGGTGAATATTATGAACCTACTATGCAGAAAGCCAGATTTCTAGTTGAAAATAAAAATAGATTTAATATAAATGTAATTTTTTCATATTCTACAGCACTAGAAGGTTTTAATAAATGGTATGTACAACTATGGGGAGAGAGTCTAGGTAAAATAAATGTGAACAACACCAGACAATCACATACTCCCATAGGACTTATAGGACCAGTAGACCAACATAGTTTTTTACAACTAATAGCAGATGGGAAAAGAGATAAAACAGTAACATTTATAAAAATAAATGATTTTCAAGATGAGACAACTGTTCCTGCTAATACCTTAGATGGATTTGATGACTTAGATTATATAGATAATCTAACTTTTTCTCAACTTATAGAAAATCAAGCAAATGCAACTATACAAGCAATAGAAAACTTAAAAGATATTCCGTGTGATGTGATAACTATTGAAAAAGTAGATGAATATAATATAGCAAAATTGATGTATAATTATCAGTTACTTACCTCTATAATTGGAAAATTTGTACAAATAAATACTTATGATCAGCCAGGTGTTGAAGATGGTAAAATAATATTAAAAAATAACTTAAAAGGAGATATGTAATGAAAGGCATAATACTAGCAGGAGGATCAGGTACAAGACTATATCCAATCACAAAAGGGGTAAGTAAACAACTAGTACCGATTTATGATAAGCCGATGATATATTATCCATTGTCAGTTTTGATGCTTGCAGGGATAACAGAAGTACTTATCATCTCAACACCAAAAGACTTGCCACGATTTGAAGAGCTTTTGGGTGATGGTAGTGATATAGGGATGAAGTTTTCTTATGTAGTACAACCAAGTCCAGATGGTTTAGCTCAAGCTTTTATCTTGGGTGAAGAGTTCATCGGAGATGATGATGTATGTTTGGTATTGGGTGATAATATCTTTTATGGAGATGGACTATCTAAACTATTGGCTACTTCAGTTAAAAATGCGAGTGAAGATAATAACGCTACAGTATTTGGATACTATGTAAAGGATCCAGAAAGATATGGAGTAGCCCAGTTCAATGAAGATGGAGTAGTAACTTCACTGGAAGAGAAACCTGACGAGCCTAAATCTAACTATGCAGTAGTAGGACTATATTTTTACCCAAATGATGTTATCCAAAAAGCAAAAGAAGTGAAACCATCTCATAGAGGTGAATTAGAGATTACAACTTTAAATCAAGACTATCTAAATGAAAATAGACTAAAAGTTGAGCTTATGGGTAGAGGGTATGCATGGCTAGATACTGGTACTCATGAATCACTTTTAGAAGCTAGTTTATTTATACAAACTATTGAAAATAGACAAGGTTTAAAAGTAGCATGTCTTGAAGAGATAGCTTATGAGATGGGATATATCTCAAAAGAAAAACTTCTTGAACTTGCTCAACCACTAAAGAAAAATCAATATGGACAATATCTTATAAGTAGAGCAAAATTGGGAAGAGATTTAAAATAATGAAGTTTACAAGAACTAATATACCAGATGTCATAATCTGTGAGCCAAAAGTTCATGGAGATGATAGAGGGTATTTTGTAGAAACTTTTCGAGCAGATAAACTTGAAGAATTTATCGGTTATAAGATAAATTTTTGCCAAGATAATGAATCTAAAAGTTCTAAAGGAGTTTTAAGAGGTCTTCACTATCAATTGGCTCCTTTTGCTCAAACTAAACTAGTAAGAGTGATACAAGGAAGTGTTTTAGATGTAGCTGTGGATATACGAAAAAATTCACCTACTTTTGGTCAACACGTAGCAGTAGAATTAAATGGAGACAATAAGAGACAACTTTTAGTTCCTAGAGGTTTTGCTCATGGTTTCATAGTGCTTGAAGATGATACTACTTTTGCTTATAAGGTAGATAATTATTATAGTCCCCAAAATGATAGAGGGATTTCTTTTGATGATAAAGATTTAGGTATAGATTGGATTTTAAATACTGATGAACTAAACTTATCAGCCAAAGATAAAGTGCAACCAAAATTATGTGAAGCTAAAGATATATTTGAATATGGAGTGAATTATTACAATGACAAATCAAATTAATATTTTAGTTACAGGTTCAAGTGGACAACTAGGCTCAGAGATAAAAGAATTGTCTTCAAACTATAACTATAATTTCTTTTTTATAAGCAGAGAAAACTTAGATATTGTAAATTTAAATGATATAAGAGCATTTATTATAGAAAATAATATAAATACAATTATAAACTGTGCTGCATATACAGCTGTAGATAAAGCAGAAGATGAAGAAAAGATTGCAAATAGTATTAACAATATAGCTGTTAAAAATCTTGCAATGCTTTCAAATGAGTTTGGAATTAAACTTATCCATGTATCTACGGACTATGTGTTTGATGGGACAAATCACAAGCCATATATCGAGGATGATACTATAAATCCACAAGGTGTATATGGTCAAACAAAACTAGATGGTGAAAAAGCTATACTAGAATACAATTTAAAAAACTCTATCATCATCAGAACTTCATGGGTATATAGTAGTTTTGGAAATAACTTTGTAAAAACGATGCTTAGACTTGGGCGTGAAAAAGATGAATTAGGTGTAATATTTGATCAAATTGGAACTCCAACCTATGCAAGAGATTTAGCAAAAGCTATTTTGGATATAGTGCCAAAGATAAAAAATGATAAAACAGAAATATATCACTATTCTAACGAAGGTGTACTTTCTTGGTATGATTTTGCAAAAGAGATAATGAAGATGGCAAAAATAGACTGTACTATCAATCCTATAGAAACATTTCAGTATCCAACACCAGCTTCAAGACCACACTATAGTTTATTAAATAAATCAAAGATAAAAAAAGAATTTGATATAGTAATACCATATTGGAAAGATAGTTTAGTAGAATGTCTAAAAGTTTTAGGAGAGAAAAAATGATTAATAATGATAAAAAAAGTATATTAGTAACAGGATGTGCAGGATTTATAGGTAGTAATTTTGTTCCATATTTTTTAGATAAATATAAAGAATACAATATAATAAATCTTGATTTACTTACTTATGCAGGTGATTTAGAAAACTTAAAAGAGTGTGAATCTAATCTTAATTACAAATTTATCAAAGGTGATATTTGCAATCGTGAACTAGTAGAGTTTATATTTACTGAATATGATATTCAAGGCGTAATACATTTTGCAGCAGAATCTCATGTAGATAACTCTATTAAAAACCCTGGTGTATTTATAGAAACAAATGTAAATGGTACATTTACTTTAGTAGATGTAGCAAAGAATTATTGGATGGATAAGCCATTTTCTTATAAAGAAAATTATAAGAACTGTAGATTCCATCATATTTCAACAGATGAAGTATATGGTACATTAAATGAAACAGATTTATTTACAGAAGATACACCATATGCTCCAAACTCTCCATACTCAGCTTCAAAAGCATCATCAGATATGATAATAAGAAGTTATCAAGAAACTTATGGATTAAACACTGTTATAACTAACTGTTCAAATAACTATGGTCCTAAACAGCATGATGAAAAACTTATACCTACAATTATAAGAAAAGCACTAGCAGGAGAATCTATTCCTATTTATGGTGATGGTAAGAATATAAGAGATTGGCTTTATGTACTTGATCATTGTAAAGGGATAGATTTAGTTTATCATACAGGATTAGAAGCCAATGTATATAATATTGGTGGTAGAAATGAAAGAACAAATCTACAAATTGTAGATACTATTTGTAGTATATTAGATGAAAAAGTTCCAAAAGAGAAATATCTGCCACTAAATGGCGATACTCCCGTTTCTAAAGAAAAAGTGGGGTATAAAGAGTTAATTACTTTTGTAGAAGATAGAGCAGGACATGATAGAAGATATGCTATAGATGCAACTAAGTTAGAAGACAAACTTGGCTGGAAAGCTGATGAAGATTTTGATAGTGGAATTGTTAAAACTATTGAATGGTATTTAGATAAATATGATATAGGTAAAGTTAAATGATGAATATTTTAGTAACAGGAAGCAGTGGGTTTATAGGTAAAAATTTAATTAAACAATTGAAAAAGATCAATAATATAAATATTTTAAAATTTACAAGAAAAAATAATATTATTGATTTGAAAAATTTAATAAAAGAAAGTGACTTTATAATGCACCTAGCGGGAGAAGTTAGACCAGATAGTTTAAGTACTGATTTTGAAAATTCTAATACATTATTAACTAAAAATATTATAGAAGTTTTAGAAAAACAGGGAAAAACAATACCAATTTTACTAGTATCTTCAATTCATGCAAAAGTACAAAAAAATGACTATGGTAAAACAAAAAGAAAAGCAGAAATTTTAGTTGAAGAATATTCTAAAAAAAGTGGTTCTAATTGCTTCATTTATAGACTTCCTCATGTATTTGGTGAAGGCTGTAAGGCAAACTATAACTCTGTAATTTCTACATGGATATATAATAGTATTAATAATTTAGAGATAAATGTATTTGACAGAAGTATAAAAATGCATTATGTATATGTTCAAGATATCATTGCTGAATTTATAACAACTATTGAGCAAAAGAATATAGGTGAATTGTATATAGAACCTAAAAATATTTATGAAACTACATTAGGTGAAGTTATTGATTTTATTAATGAATTTAAAAAAAATATAAATAATTCTAAGTATTCAATATTTGAATCTAAATTTAAACAAAAACTATTTAATACATATAATGAATATTATCGACAGGATTTGATTGATGCAAAATGATATAATTACTATAGCGAAAAAAGTATTTAAAATCCAATCAAAAGAAATATTAAACTTATCAAATCTTTTAACAAATGATTTTGAAAATGCAGTTAAGTCCGTATTTAATACAAAAGGTAAGTTTATCATTTGTGGTATGGGTAAATCTGGAATTATAGGTAAAAAAATAGCAGCAACATTAGCAAGTACAGGAACTCCCAGTTTCTTTTTACATCCAGGGGAAGCATATCATGGTGACCTTGGTATGATAGAGAAGGAAGATATTTTATTACTTATCTCTAACTCAGGTGAAACAGATGAAGTACTTAAACTTATCCCATTTTTAAAATCTCAAGGTAATATTACTATATCTATGAGTGGAAATCCTAAATCAACATTAGGAATTAATACAGATTATCATTTAAATATAGCTATCGAGAAAGAAGCTTGTCCTTTGAGTCTAGCTCCTATGTCCTCTACTACTACTACACTAGTGATGGGTGATGCGATAGCAGTAGCTTTAATGAAACTAAGAGATTTTAAAGATGAACATTTTGCAAAATTTCATCCTGGTGGTAGCTTAGGCAGAAGACTTCTTTCCACAGTATCATCCGTAATGAAAAAAGAAAATCTTCCTACTTGTGACAGCGAATCAAGTATAAAAGATATTATTCATGCTATAACAGATGGAAAATGTGGTCTAATTGTAGTAACTGATAATAACATCATAAAAGGTATTATCACAGATGGTGATATAAGAAGAGCTATGGAGACCAAAGAAGATAAATTTTTTAGTTTAAAAGCGAAAGATTTAATGAGTAGAAATCCAAAACTAATCCCATTAAATGAAAAACTTATAAAAGCAAGTGAAATTATGAGTGAATCTAAAATAAACTCTTTAGTTGTAGTAGATGAAAACAGTAAACTCGTTGGTATCGTACAAATGTATGATTTGGGACTATAAGCTTGAAAACAGTTGTTGTTATACCTGCAAGGTTAAACTCTACAAGGTTACCAAATAAAGTATTACTTGATTTAAAAGGTAAAACTGTAGTTCAAAGAGTTTATGAGCAGTGTTTAAAGGCTAAAAATATAGATGCTGTATATATAGCAACAGATAGCATAAAAGTAAAAGAATCATGTGAAAACTTTACAGAAAATATCATAATGACAGATGAGTCTCATGAATCAGGTACAGATAGAATAGCCCAAGCAATTAAAGATATAGAGTGTGACGTTGTTATAAATGTACAGGGCGATGAACCATTTATGGAACCATCACTCATAGAAGAACTAGCTAACTCTTTTGTAAACTCTAATACTGTAATGACAAGTGCCTTACAAAAAATTAAAAAAGTAGAAGATTTAAAAAATATAAATGTAGTAAAAGTAACAAAAGATAAAGAGAACAATGCTTTGTACTTTTCAAGATCAATAATCCCTCACCATAGAGATGAGTGGGACACTCTTTTAAATCACCATACTACTATACCTGAACCTTTAAAATTTTACAGACACTTAGGTATTTATGGATATACAAAAGAGTTTTTGATAAAATATTCTAGTATGGAGCAAAGCTATTTAGAAAGACTTGAAAAGTTAGAACAGTTACGAGTTCTTGAAAATGGGTATAAAATACAGATGATAGAGACTGAGTATAGTTCCATAGGCATAGATATAAAAGATGATTATATTAAAGCTTTGGAGATACTAAATGATATTTAATAGTGATTACACTTTAGAAAAAGCAGAAAAAATAAAAGCAATACTCTTTGATATAGATGGAGTTCTAACCGATGGTGGTATCATCTATGATAATAAAGGCATTGAATACAAAAGATACAATGTAAAAGATGGTCAAATTATATTTCATCTTAAACGATTAGGATTTATAGTTGGTGCTATTACAGGAAGAGAGTCAGATGTTGTTAAAAATAGATGTAATGAACTCAAACTTGATTTTCATAAGCATGGAGTAAAAGATAAACTCATAGAGTACAATACCTTTAAAGATAAATATGACTTAAGAGATGAACAAGTAGCATATATAGGGGATGATATTATAGACTTATCAATTCTTGTTAGATGTGGACTAAGTGCTACTCCAAATGATGCAAGAGTTTATATGAAAGAAAATGTAGATATTGTAACAAACTCAAAAGGTGGGGATGGTGTTTTTAGAGATATATCTGATTATATTTTAGAATCACAAGGTTTGTTAGAAGAATTAATTAGACAAAGTAAAAAGGAAGATTAAAATGAACAGTGAAGAGTTATACAAAAAATTACAAGAAAAAAAGTTTATCATCAGTGGTCCATGTGTGATAGAAAATGAATCTATGATAATGTACCTTGCAGAAAACATAAAAAAGATGACAGAAGATTTAGACTTTACTTATATATTTAAAGCAAGTTTTGATAAAGCAAATAGAACATCACTCAAAAGTTATAGAGGCCCAGGACTAGAAGAAGGACTTAGAATACTTGAAAGAGTAAAAAAAGAGTTTAATCTTCCTATCACTACTGATATTCATGAACCATATCAAGCTAAACCACTTGCTGAAGTAGTAGATATACTTCAAATACCTGCTTTTCTTTGTAGACAAACAGATTTACTTATAGCTACTGCAAAAACAGACAAAATAGTAAATATAAAAAAAGCTCAATTTCTTGATGGTAAAGATATGATACATCCAGTTATAAAAGTAAGAGATAGCGGGAACAATAAAATCATGCTAACTGAAAGAGGAAGTATGTTTGGTCTAGGTAACTTAGTAGTTGACTTTAGACAAATTATAGATATGAAAGAGTTCGGATACCCTATCATCATGGATGTAACACACTCAACACAAAAACCATCCGCTTTAGGTGGTACAAGTGGAGGAGATAGAAAGTATGCTCCATATATGGCAAAGTTAGCAAACGCTGTAGGTGTAGATGGATTTTTCTTTGAAGTACATGAAAATCCAGAAGAAGCTTTAAGCGATGGACCTAATATGATTTATTTAAATGATTTTAGAAAAATATTAGAAAGTATTATTTAAATGAATAAAATAACATTAAATATTCATAATACAATATTAAGAATTCAAACAGATA
>Ga0209045_1002237_pt1 | contig 14694 bp, 14 predicted proteins | sample SaaInlLV_10m_DNA_4_FD_184664 | JGI IMG/M metagenome (GOLD analysis project Ga0209045, IMG submission 184664) | Marine microbial communities from expanding oxygen minimum zones in the Saanich Inlet - Saanich Inlet SI072_LV_200m_DNA (SPAdes) (version 2) | ecosystem: Environmental > Aquatic >...
AACTGACGGCAGTTGGCATGGTATCCGCTTCATAGAGACATCAAGCGCGAATGACTCCTCAAAAATTAGCTATTGCCGGTTGCAGTACGGTAAAGCTATTGGATACTCACCTCCCTCAGCCGGATCTGGTGGAGCAATATGTGCTTCTGGATTTTCAAAAATCGCGGTGACAAATTCAATCATATGTCATAATATGGCCTTTACTGGAGCGGGAATTGCGTTGGAGAATTATTCTGGGGGAACATACAAGAATAACCTGTTCCAAAATAACGCCGCCTGGTTACAGGGTGGTGGCCTGTATTGTGCCTCTTCATTGCCTTTGGTAGATAATTGTGTTTTCCGGGAAAATTCTGCCAGTTCAGGTGCTGGTATCTCATTATGGTATAACTCGGATGCTGTGTTAAGAAATTTACTTGTTGAGAATAATGAGGCAGATATTCATGCGGGAGGGATTTATTGTAATTTCGGTTCCAGTCCTGTTATAGAAAATGTAATCATCCGTGAGAATACAGCTACATATGGCGCGGGGATCAACTGTCATGAGGGTGCTAGTCCCTTCATATTCAGGACGCAAATTACAGGAAATCACGCAGCCACATCTGCAGGAGGAATCTCATGTGGCATAAATGCGAATGCCACAATGGTGAACGTGACACTCTGCGACAACACTGCCCTCTTTTGGGGTAGTGCCATGTATATCTACGATTCCCATCCAGTATTTATCAACTCTATTATCAGGAATGATCTACTTCAAGAAATTTATTTTTCCAATTACGACCAGTATTCACAATCAATCTTGCTGGCCAACAATGATCTTCAGGGCGGTATTGAGAGTATCATAACAAATGAAAATGCAACTATTCACTGGTTGAGCGGAAATATGTCAGAGCCCCCTCAATTTGAGCCTGATTCATTTGATTATCAGTTGTTGGAAACATCTCCATGCATTGATATGGGAACAGAATATTTTGAATGGCAGGGTAATACCATCGTAGATCTTGATCAATCCAGCTATATAGGTATCGCTCCAGATATGGGTGCCTGGGAATATACCGAATTACAGGATTGTATTTACGGGGATCTGAATCAAGATGAAACGGTTGACATTTTAGACATCCTTGTGACAGTCAATATTATTATTGGGAATATCGATCCCACCGATTTCCAACTATGTGCTGCCGATCCCAATCAAGATGGGACCATTGATATCCTGGATATCATTATTGTTGTAGACATGATCATGGCAGGATAAATTACGGCGTTTATTTACAAGTCAGTTGCCATGCCGTCGGGAAACCGACAAACTAATTCACACAGTATCAGAAGTAGTCCACAATAATTGAGAAACATGATGGTATTTGGCGTCAAAAACCTTTTGACAAATATAGCATAAAATTCAAGAGAGACTTTGGATTAATTATAACTTAAAAAAGGAAGTCAAATGAACTCAAAGTCAACAGTAGAAAAACGAGTAAGAGAGATAAAAAGAAGAACTCCTCGTAAATACAATGCAGAAGAAAAGATCAGAATAGCTCTTGAAGGATTTAAGGGAGAAAACGACTGTAGCAGAATTATGTCGAAAAGAAGGAATTAACCAAAATACCTACTACCGCTGGAGTAAAGACTTTACTCCAGCCGATAAGAAAAGGTTCAAAAGTGATACAGAAAGAGAAGCTATCACCAACGAAGTTCAGGGTCTTAGAAAAGAGAATTCCAACTTAAAGCACCTTGTGGCAGTTCTTTCGTTGAAGAATAATTAATTAAAAACAACAACGCATGGATTTGATATTATTGAACAATCTAATTTTTCAAAATTATTTAATATTATAGCGAATTAAACGTACGCTATATGTACGCTATTATTATACCAATTAGTACCAATCTATACCAATTGATTGAGAAAATTGGGAGAATTTTAGAAAGAAAAAACCCCTCAAAAATGAGGAGCTGTCCGTCGACAAAATGCGGAGAGTAGAGGATTCGAACCTCCACAGGCGAATAAATGCCCGGCGGATTAGCAATCCGTCATAGCCCCTTCGACAAAATAAAAAAAGTGACCAAAAAGTATACAAAAATTCAACAGAAATTATAGAGCAAGTCAATGGGGGAGAGTGATACTTTGTTTTTATTGTACTTAGGAGAATGACTTGCAAATCACTTTTTGTATAGATTTAAGATGTTTATCACGTTTAACTGCAAAATGATGGAAGTAGTGGTTGATTCCAGTTTCACTATAAATAATTATTATGAAACAGTTTGTACAATATTCATTAGTGTTTACCACGGATAAAGAATCCGTTGGAATCTCCTTCGACAAAATAAAGTGAAGTGACGGGAAAGTATACAAATCACAATGAATGCTGATTTTCTATTCATTTTGATAGCTAGGAGTAAAATACAGACAATTATTACCACTGACATTAGCATCCGGATTGTAATTTGAAGCCAATGGATCGATACAGCCATATACTGCAGGTTCAGTTATTTGTAACTCATGTATTATAAGAGTGGAACCGTTGAATAAGAGAGAGCCGTCATATTCCAATATTTCGGTTAAATATTCTTGTTGAATTTCATGATCAAATATTCTGATCAGAATTTCATTTCCTTCTATGTAACCTCTCCATAAATGATTTTGATATTGGATCGCTTTAGATGCGGTATAATCAATAGTTTGTCCCAGCCAAACACCTCTGCCTACAATCTGATCACCAATAATCCAATTGGATGAACTAATAATTCCAAATGCATCAAAGACACCAATTTCGAATCCATATGACAAGGACGAAATTGATTCAGAAAATTGGACTGTCTGAAATTGCCAAACTTGGGGTGGAAAATCAAAATGATATTCATCATAACAACTACCATCATCAGTATACACAAGCGGATCATAGTTAAGCGCATCTGAATCAGTACACCCAAATGTATCCTCAGTAAGAAATATGAGCTCTGAAATAGTATCCGACTGCCAACCAAAAAGACCATCTCCACTAGAAAAAAGAATGTCTGTATTATACTCAAAGTTTTCAGAATATCTATAAATTCGAATGTATATAGGGTTTTCTGAGACGTAGCCAGGGAGTTGAGGTCCGCCCCAATCATAATTAAGTCCTTCAATTGGGAAAATTGTCAATTCTTCATTCGACCACATTCCCGTACCAACAAGAAGCTCTCCAACACTTTGATATTGATCAATCCACGCATTAACGTCGAAGACTCCAATCTCATCCCCGTACTCCAAATTCATTAGTCCTTCACTAAAAATCAATTCCTGATTTGCTCCAACATCTTCTATTTCAACATTGTAATAAAATTCATAATAGCAATTTCCATCATCAATCATGGCGTCCGAATTATAATTCAGGGCATCAGGATCTGTACACCCATAAATTTCTCCCTCCCAACATTCTCCATCAATTATACAATTTACCATGGCAACAATATCAAGGATATCGAAATTACTATCAGAATCACAACCAATGCATGGGCATCCGGAACCATCCGGCATAGGATAATAAACGACGCAATTAACAGCAACAATAAGATCTAAAACATCAAGAATATCATCATCATTGCAATCGCATTGAGCAAGGATGGGGGAGATAGTAATAATTGTTGCTAAAAATATCTTCTTCATGGATCTCTAATTATTTAAGAAAGATAATTTTCATAACAGCTTTAAAATCACCTGAAGTCATCCTTACAAAGTACATTCCCGAGCTCAATTTGGAAGCATCCCACACAACTTCGTGTATACCCTCTTCAATCATTCCATTGACCAACTCAGCAACCTCTTTTCCCCTAACATCAAAAGCTTTAATCACAACATAGGCATCATAAGGGATTGCATAGTCAAATGTTGTTACTGGGTTGAATGGATTTGGGTAGGCTGAACTCAAGGAGAATTCTGTTGGAATCAGATCTTGAATGTGGACGATAATGCTACCAGTGGTCAATGGTGTTTCACCAAAATATTCACCATCTAGATTGGCTGTTATTCTGAGTTCTTTGTTTTGCTCAATGCTCCAAATACGAAACTCGATTTTGTCACCGATAGTGAATCCTGGGATATCAACTCCATCCTGTTTGATCTCACCCCAGGCAGTAATGGGTATTGGAAGATCTAATGAAGCGATTCGTGTTGCACCAACAATTTCACCATCGGCATACACTGCAATCTCATCTCCAATTTGTACATCACCACGAATATCGGTAATAACAATGGGGTGGACATTCCCGGTTTTTACAACACCATAATGCTGGCTGATCATCGCTGGTTTCAGCTCTTCCCAAATATTGAAAGACAAATTTGCAAGCTGAGGTAGAGGATATGAAAATTCGATTGTGTTTTCTCCAGATAAGAATAATCTATATGCTTCACCAGGAACAAGAGACCCAAGAGACCAAATACTAAGTTCAGGTATAATGAGCTCACCATTATCACTAGATATAATTAAAATATCATCAACAATTGAATCAAAAGCATATTGAGATGACATCTCTGAATCAACATGATAGGGAATCAAGTTATTTATATTTGGATTGATTAGAAATGATGTATCATGTGGAACTTGGAACCCATGAATATTAATTGTGAGTGGTTCATCGTTTGCAAAGTAACATCTGTATCCCTCAAGATTTGAAATCTCCTCAATAGTGTTAATATTGAATTCAGGAACATAGAATTGACCTTGATCATTTCCAACTATTATTACATCATCTCCAAAAATCGCTTCAGGACTCATGTCATCAGCTTGAATATATGTTGACATCAAGTTATTCATGTAAGGATTGAGCGTAATTGATTGATTAACACCAGTTACTATATGAAGAACCGCAGTAGTATTTAGCCATCCAAAATCACCGCTTCCAGCAGAATATTCAGCTTCAACAGCATATTCCATTCCTTCAGAAGCACTCCAGTATTTGAAGATAATTGGATTGCCTTCAACATATCCTGGGAAATGGTCGTACCATCCAAATTCAAGTGATCCTATTGCATATATTGATATCTGCTCCTCAGCCCAAAGTGAAGACCCAACCAGCAATTCACCAATCTCAGGCATACCGGAGCCCATATCTATGATTCCATTAGCATCAAACACACCAATTTCATCGCATTCACCAACGTCAATACCCAGGACATCTTCAATAACAATTGTTGAGAATTCACCGGTAAGGTTTGGAAGGTCTGAGTACATCTCAAGTTCACATTCAGCTATTGTTGAAGCACAGGCTTCATTTGAATGAAAGGACTCATTCTCATCTTCGACGGATGCAGTAACAGTGTAACAATGAGTCTCATCTAGTAAAAGACCCATGTCGGAGTATGAGTACAAATTTTCTAAACTTTCAATCTGTTGATTGTCTCGATATATATTAAAGTTTGGATAATTACAGCTTTCATCGTCAATGGTGGCATCAAAATCATAATTCAAGGCATCAGGGTCAGTACATCCTTCTATTCCATCTGGCGAAATACAGAAGAGTGGACCTGTATCCACACTTAAATCTTCCCCATTAGGTCCTGAAAATGACTGAGATGAAAGTGAGAAACATCCTTCATTACCCGAAATAGTCACATCCGCATAAACAAGTATCCCCTCACCAGCTGGAATTACTAGACCTGTCGAAAATAATGATATCATACCATCGGGATTGCTGACAATCAGAAATCCAGGGCCTCCGCTGCTACCACCATACGCATTATTCAGTACATAACCTTCAATATCAGAGTCCAAAGTCAATGTGTATCCAGGAATACCAACAATGTTCTCCATGTAAATGGCAATTTGGTTATCTTCAAAACTAACGATTGATAAATTCACTTCTGCGACTGACAGAGGAGGTGCTTGCCATGTCCAGTCAAAATAAATCTCATCATCGCCAGAGGCGATATTATTGATTTCTGGAGGCTCTATTTGAAATGGTATTGCACAAACAGGATCTGTCATAGGTGAATCACCTTCAGTGTAGGTAGCCGACATCGTATAACAATATTCAGTTAAATTTTCAACTGGGCTATCAGTATATTCCAAAGTCCATTGATCAAGATCAGCTAGAAGTTCTCCATCCCGATATAGCGAATAAAAGACTAGAGATGGTGGAAGCCATGGTTCCCCATCACATGATATTCCATCCCATGTGATAAATACTTCTTCATCACCAGCGATTGCTGCCAATGAACTGGGTGGACATAATTGCCACATCGCACAGGCTTCATTGGATTGATCTGATTCCCCGATATCATATAGTGCTGAAACTGTATAACAATACTCAACATCATGTTCTGTTTCAACATCGTAATATGAGGTTTCAGTAATTGATGTAAAGAACTCACCGTCTCTGTAAATGAGATATTCAATTAAGTCTTCTCCATCAGATGCATCCCAAGAGAGTTGAATATAGTCCGCAGGATACTCCAATGATTCTGCAACGAGATTTAAGGGAGGATCAAGATCCAGATAAATTTGAATATTTCCTTCCACAGATCCTAAATCAGATTCCTGAACGCCAAGAATTACGTGTATCCTATCCCCTGGCTGTAAAGTATCAGTAACAATTATTTCATTAGCCGAGTATATAATGTTTCGTTCGGGAGAATTGCTCTCAATAGCAACATATCCTGAAAGATTATCAGACTCTAGACTAATCTCAAACTGTACATCAGATGTAATGATTAGATAGGACTGAATCGCTGCCGAGTGGTTATCGGTATTTAAACTAAATTGATCTTCTTCCAGCAATGGCATAGGACTGGTAGTAATTGGTCCGATAAGACCCTGGTCTTCATGGTAGTAGAAATTCTCGTCAATATTGTTATACAGATTTAAAGTAACCCAATCCAGCCATGTGTCAATAAATATTGTATTCCATGTTGTTACGAGGACATCTTCAATTGATGTAAATGCATTGTGATGACTGGCAGCTCTAAAATTGTTCCAAATTGTACGCAATATAACACTGTCTAATTCATCTTCAACCCCTTCAGTGACTAACGTTAGATAATGGGCATATAAAGCAATACTGTAACCACTGGTGCTGAAAATTGATCTATTTGGATAACTATAAAAGTTATATCTTAGAGACAAATAATCATTTACTTCCGGTGCAATAACATCTTCTATCCAGGTTGATGACATTTCATATAAATAAACATTCCCCCAGGTAAATCCTGAATAACCTAATTGAATGGCATGAAAAAATTCATGCGGTACTGTAATCTTCATTGCATCATAACCGGTTGTATAAAATCCTTCTTCTGGGGAGAAATCATTGTCGATAACAATCCACGAGCTACCGTTATTCAAATTATCATTCCAATAGGTTACACCATACCAGGAGGGATTGAGATCATCTCTAATATAGATATCGTATATTCCATCTTCATCCGGTGGTTGAACATCATAACCCATTCTGTCTACAAGAACCGAATAAGTAGAGTCAGCCATATCGGCAGTTGTCTCAACAAAGTCAGGGATTCCATTATTATTCTCATCACCAGGTAATGGTTGATGATCCCATCCATTTACTGTGGTTGTATCATAATGGATATAGAAAATTCCCAAAGGTGATTGATAGTGGGTTTGGTTTTCTGGAGGATCAGTTCGATGAAGTACTGTCTGATTTTGTCCTTCTTCCAGACCACATTTTATTCGATCTTGTGACATCATGAATGTCAGAGAGATTATTGAAGCAATAATTAAATATCTCATATCCTTCTTCCCTTTGTAATTTCCGTAAACGTCATCTAAATATGTCGAACTAATAACATCTTTAAGAGGATAATAGTAATTCGAGGATATTTAAATAAGACCGGAAATGAAACTTTCAGAATTTACCTCAAATACTTGTTTCAAAGCCAATAAAATAGAACCAAAGTCGATCGTGAAATCCAATTCAAATTCATCTCATAAATAATCCACCAGAATAAGGTATAAGAACCCTGAACATGAAACAACTCATAATTAATTAATGAAGAAAGGAAATATCATGGCAGCTATAATTCTAAAAGCTGGAAAGCTGGTTCAGGCGGGCACAATAATTTTGCAAGCGCTATCACTAATTGTAACCATCACCGAGACAGTAACCAGTAAAGCCAAAGATTCTCGCCAAACAGTCGGAGAAGATGGACCCGAAGAGCAGCAGGACTAATGTGAAGGTTCCTGCAAAAGCAGAGTCAAGTGTCGTAGATGTCTCCCTGAAACATATTGTTTTCGGAGTTGCAATTGTATTCTCCGGAGTATTTATTACCGCAACCGGAATCATAATGGTCAGGGAACAAGCTCGGTATAAACGCCAGCAGTCAATGCTTGACTCTGCCCTGGAACTGGTTAAAACGTTTAACAGAAAGGAAAACCATGCACAGAAATGAAGAGGGAGATTTAATTATTTCGAAGGAAACCCAGGAAATCGCAAAGGAGATATTAGCATCACTTGGGTTTGTCTATTTTACAACGCGGATACTTTACTTCATACTCACGCCCGGCGGAAACAATGGCTGATGATGTGAAGATGAGGTTTAAGGTGAACAGCCAGGCTCTGTCAAAAGCAGCGATGGTATTGTCAAACAGTGTTGTATTAGCGGCTAATATATACCTGGTGGGATCTAATGTCCATCAGTCAATAACATCCCGTAGACAGTCAAGGATATCAGACTCCCTGCAAACTGCTGTTGATTTTGCACAATCTTTTGGGGCATTAACCAAACTTGTAACTGATATTGTTGAGAAGAACCATGTCAAGAACAGTCCGGATATATAATCCTGAAGAACGAAGATTTTTAGAAGATAACTTGTACTGTACGTACTGCGGGAATTCCATCGGATTCCAGATAGATCTCAAACTAAAACATCTTCTCAAATCAGAATCCGGATGTATCTCTGTTGAATTATTAAAATCATATTCTGATCGAGTCATGAATGTGATAAAGAACAATGTTGACAAACTTCTTGAGAAAGGATTAGAAGGCAAACCTCGTTTTCGTTGTGCAAATTGTAATGAAGCAGAGTCCCTTGACTTGCAAGGCAGGGTGTATGACTATTGCTCCTATAACTTTTGCCCAGGTTGTTTTACATGTGGGACATGGATTGAGAAAGACGATCTGATTAATATGTGCACTGAATGCATTACTGATAAAGAAGGAGCTATTGATGAAGAGGAATGCATCTATAATTGTCCTAATTATGACAATGGATTGACTGAGGTGATGTCACACTACGACTTAAATCTTGCAGATATTGTTAGGAGTCTGGGCTACTGATTAACCGGAAAATACAAAATAACTACATCGAGCAGGCAGGGAATAAAATCTCTGCCTGTTTTGTTTTATGAAAGGAGATTGTTTGTGCAGCTCATATGCAATGACTGTTGGGGCTATAAATATTTTTTGGTAGATGTAGAATATTTACGAGAATTAAAGACTGAAGCAGGGCAGCTTGTTGTCCAGGATACAAAGTTTGAAGATTTCAACTATAGTGAGTCCATGCTACGAGACAATCTGAATGATATTGTGCAGTATGTGATAAAACAAAATGGTGCAGCACTCATCTGGGATACGGAATCTGAAAGTTATCAAAACAATTATATTAGTTGTGCCAAATGCGGGTCTAAAAAAGTGACTAAACCGTATAGTCACTGGCATTCGAATAGACATCAATCACTTGATAAAGAGTTATTAGCAAATCACAAAGAATTTACTGAGCTAAGAAGGGAGAGAAAATATGCAGATAGATTGCCTGTCCTGTGGAAAGAGCAATGAGTTTTTACTCCCTTTATGGGTAGTTACAACTTTCAAATTTAATGAGGATGATACCCTCTCAATCCTACACGTAAAACCATTGGAATCAATGGAAGACAAACTTACAGATAACAACTCACTTCGAGAGATCAGTTGTAAGGAATGTGGCTCAAACGAAGTTGACATTGTATTTAATGAATATGATAATCAGGATGATGACGAAGTATCCGCATTGGAGGGTTTATGAATAGCTACAGGGATATGATCACGGCAAAAATCAGAGAAGCAGTCAACCAGTGGCTTGATAAGTTGAAAAAGGAAAAACCCGAACTGCAATTAACTCGCCAATGGGGAATACGGTTTGATAATGGGTTTATACCAGGACATGCCAGTTTACCGATTGTTACTGCTTCAAAGAAAGGCAAACATCTTATTGCCGAAGTAGGATTTATTGTGCCTGATAATCTTGAGATTGATCTTGAAGACCTTGAGTTATCACTAATGGACGAACCCTATAAGGAGAAGAAGCAGAAAGTCCTTCAACCATCTATTGACGAGCCTCTTGGAGTCCTGAATGATATCATCGTTGGCGTGAATAACTTCTTGTCGGAACTCAGTTTTTCTTCTATTCCAGGGCAGGTGGTCAAGAAAGTTAATCTTACTCCATCTCCCCAAATGATTAATAGGTTGAAGGTTAATACAGGTTCATATAATCAACAAGATATTGGTGATGTAAGGAAGCAGATCCGTTCAAGTAACATGCTGCCGGAGTGGTTAAGGTCCATAAGCAATCGGGAGGTTTTCGATACGCTGGTAGATAAAATCGCTGAAGGATATGTCCAGTATTCCAAAACATCCAGTGTCACACTTCCTGAATTCTTCAAGTTGTACGAAGACTATCTGAAGAAGGAAGGCAAACTTTTCGACTACTGTAAGTACAAAGCTCAAGCAGTTGAACTTGATGTAAACAATGGACAATGTCTGGAGAATTACTGCAGTAAAAAACCATTTAATAAACAATGCAACCAGGCTATTACAAAGTTTGGAAAGAAATAAACGAAAGGAGGGAAGATGGAGAACAATTTAATTATTAATACGCCTGAAAAGATTGAGGGAGATGTAGAGGATTTTAAGATGGATTGCCTTGATGATGAAAAGAATTATACAGTTGCTAAGATCAAGTTATGCCGGGATATTAAGAACGACAAACCACTGCTGTTTTATTCACAGGATTTAACACGAAACTTTCGTGGTGAAACTGATCCGTTTGGAAAGAAGCAAATCTTGAAAGTATTCACACCCTCTAACCATGAGGCTGTGGCTGATGTAGCATTAACGAAAAAGTTTGAAGACACCGTACTTGCTTATAAGAAAAAAATTAACGACTACAGTCCCAAAACAGACATTTTTTCAGATCACATGAAACTTTTTCTAGATGAGGGTACTGCTGAGTTTATCTCAGACATTGGTATCAATGTGGATGGCTTTTCTGAGGATTTTTCAGAGATGGAATCTGTGGAAGCTACACCGTTTCTTGATGATATATCCGCTGATGCGACAAGACTAAAAGAAGAACTCTTTTTTCTGAAGGAGAGAATGACCGTTGTAAAAGATCAAATGGCAGATACATTCGAGGAATATTCAGATCCGCGAAAGCTATCTGATGATGAATTTGCACTGTGTCTTGCAAGGGAGAATATTCCTGATGGACTGGTGCAGAAATATCTGGAGTTGAAAGAGCAAATTGATGGTGTGAAAGGACAGCTAGGAGAAGTTAATACAGTTGTATTCCGTGAAACTTCCACGAAGATAAAATTACCAGAAAGGATTAAAGGATATGATTTATTCAAGTGAGTTTCTTTCTGCAGCCTGGTTTGATATTTATAAGCAGGTACTTATCCAAAACGAAAAACTCGGCGATCAGCAAATGAAATCAGAACAGCTAACGGCAGTTGCTACAACAATCTTCATACAGGCTGGACAGAGAGGTTTTTTGAAACCTGCACCCATTGATGCATTCACCAGGGAGCTTCTAAAGATAACCGGAAAGGTAAAGGATCGGCAGTTGCAGAAATCAATCTATGAATCAGTTAAAATGTTAGCAGGTTCTAACGGTATAAAGGGGGTTGTATGAACAAGATATCAGATGCTGAGTTAGAACTTGAATACCGGAAAAGGTTTTCAGTTCCTGAAGGTGAAATCATTTCGGATTCAGCAACGGCTGCTAAACATTTCACAGCGGTTATTGGTGATAGAATTACAGAGCGTGAATGCTTTGTAGTAATGTTACTCAATGGAAGGAATCAGCTTACTCATACTGAAGTACTCTTTGAAGGAACGTTGACTTGTTCAGTCGTTTATCCTCGTGAGATTGTTCGGCTTGCCATTAAGGAAAATGCTGCTGCTGTTCTTGTTGGTCACAATCATCCAAGTGGCAATAGGATGGAATCTTCTGATGATCGTGCAATCACTGAGAAAATAAAGAAGGCTCTTAAGACCGTTGATATCAATTTCCACGACCACATCATTGTTGTGCCAGGAGGAGGATATACATCCTTTGCACATAAAGGATTAATCAAATAAAAGAAAGGAAAAAGCTGTGCCAATCTATTCATTCAACTGCCCTAAATGTGGACTGGCAGTAAATAAAGTTTCACAGGTTAGGGACAATCCACCGGTATGTCCCTTTTGCAGACTCGAGATGGATAGGCAGATAAAACCATGTGGTTTTGTCTTAAAAGGATCGGGTTTCCATGGGACCGATTATACACATTACCAACCAAAACATAGGAGTAAAATATGCGAATAGGTTTTCAGTTGCCGGATGCTGAAGAAGTAGAACCGGAAATAGGTGCTGCCATTCCTGATGAATCAGAATCACCTTGGCACCAAGGATTGTTCGATTACTTTTTTGAATTGTGGTTGAAATTTGCCATCGTCTATGGGTCCTATGCTGCGATCCGGGATCTGATTCAAAGTATCTTCTAAAGGTGAGGAAAAGGACTGGCTGAGGCTTGGTTCTTTTCTTTAAGTTGAAACCTACATTTTTGTGAATTGTGTTTCCATTTTTTAGGACACGTTCCTACTCATATTCAAATACTATCAAGAACACGCCTAGTGTTGTAATTCATGAATAAAAAATGGCTCATTCTTTTTTAATATAGTTTTATCACCAAAAAAGATATTTTTTGCTGGAGTAATCTTCATAAACAATGAATAATAATCTTCTAATATTTTAGATCCTTTAGGAATAATTAAAACTTCATCCCCAACAAGATATATAATATCCGAGTCAATAATACCAGAATTATTAATAACATGCAGCATTAATTCTTCATCATTTTTGTATAAATATATGAATTCACCTGCATTGATTTTTAATCCATTTATTTCGGCATACGTACTTAATATTCCGTGCTTTAAAGATCCATCATTATACAACTCAATTCTCTCTGAAGAATCTAAATAAATTGTGTTACCGAATATTTTTATTGGTTGCTCTTTAAAAGATTTGAATGAAATTAAATTTCCATTTTGATTAAATATGGGTTCATAACTCGCATTTGATGTAGCTGCCATATAATAGGTTTCACTTTTTTGATTAAATTCACTATTAGATTTCAAATAAAATGATTTAATTTGACCATTTTGATGAAACTTCATATATGATCCTTTATTCGATAATAATTTATTTTCGCCTAACATAATTATTGGATCGTTTGCGAGATACCCATCTTTGACATTTCCATTCTTATAGAATTTTGTTTGCCATGAAGGTTTTGGTAGAATCAATTTATTTTTAAATTTAAACTTACTTAATAAAATTATATTTTCTTTACAATTAAATTCAGTATTTGATTTTAAATATCCAGATTTTATCTCACCTGTATCGTAAAACTCTAGTGGAGTATTGTTTGAGAATGTGACATTATTCTTTTTAAGAATGATATTTAAATCTCTTTTAAGAATACCATATTTCACTTTGTTGTTTTCATAATAACTAATTTCTGTTTTATCTTTGAAAGTAATAGTGGATCCCTCAATAATTAACTTTTTAGGTGTATAGATATAGATAAAAAGGAAAATGATCAAAGGGGGAATGATGACAGTTAAAAATTTATAAATTTTAATATCATTTATATATGTCAATATAATTATTGAGAAAATTAGGAACGAAAAATAAATAATTTCAAAACCTATGTAGTAGGCAATTCCTTCTAAGTTATTAATTGAAATTAATTTTATAACACTGATAAGAAAAAATAGAGAAATGGAAATTATAATCTTCTTATTAAATGAAGAGTTTTCGAGTACTATAAATGCATTTATGGGAATTCCTAAAAAAATTAGAAATGATTTTGCCAAAAAATATCCAAGACCATTTGTATAATTAGTTAAAAAATTATTAGAGGTAAATAAAAGACTTGGCAACATTCCTAGAATCCAGAATATGGAATAAAGTCCAACAAATTTGTATATTATGTTTTTCAATTTATCTTTTAATATCATGTTGTCAAAATATTTGTATATTAATAATTGTTTTGCGGTAATCTATCGGCAAGGATAACCCATAGTATATTTGATTAATCCAGAGAATGGATTAATTGAATGAATTTATCCAATCCCTAAAGAAAAAAGCTCAGGATAATACCTGCAAAAATATTATTTCAAATCTCCATGCGTATTCTTTATTGAGCTGTGCGTCTTCAAAAACCTTTGGACAAAACAGTCCATAATTAAAGAGAGTACTTCGGGCCTGATTGACATTACTAATTTACCAACTTAAGCTGTTTTAGTTAAGTTGGATTTTTTTCTTTTCTTCATTGTGATTATTTTGATTTTCTCCCTTTTCTTTTTTATTTCATAATCCCTCCCAAAATACACATCTGCTGGGATCATATTATCCAGAGACTCATGGTAGCGCTTATTATTATAATAATCTACAAATGAAG
>Ga0209045_1002240_pt1 | contig 14671 bp, 14 predicted proteins | sample SaaInlLV_10m_DNA_4_FD_184664 | JGI IMG/M metagenome (GOLD analysis project Ga0209045, IMG submission 184664) | Marine microbial communities from expanding oxygen minimum zones in the Saanich Inlet - Saanich Inlet SI072_LV_200m_DNA (SPAdes) (version 2) | ecosystem: Environmental > Aquatic >...
TTTGTAATATTATTAGCTACAATCTTTAAACCTAGAGGATTTTTTTCTATAATACTTTTATCAGTGCCTATATAAAAAAATGTAACATCTATCCCTATTTTTTGTAAAGATTCTACTAAAGAATATATTCTATGATGTGAACCTTTCATTCTTTTTTGAAATTCAACATTACATATAAGTAAAAGTTTTTTTGACATATTATATCTCACTTTTTAAATTTGTTTTTAAATATTCTATCGAATCATTTATATATTTTTTTAATTTCTTATTTACCTCTATCCAATCAATCTCTTTTTTTATTTTATCTATTGTTATATCCTCTTTAGTTACTACTAGTCTATCTTCTAAATCAAACATTTTAAGTAAAGAGTCAAACCTTGACATTCCTCTTCTTTTATTTCCATATACTATAAAAGGCTTATTAAATAGTATACTAAATACACAGCCATGAAATGAATCCGTCACGATATATTTAGCATCATCAAAACCTCTTAACCATGATGTAACAGTAGAATAGATTCTATCTTCTAGTTTTTCCTCTGGATCTTTTGACTTTACATTTACTGCAAATATTTTTAGATCTAATTCTTTTGATATAAGCTCTTTTAAATATATTTTTTCTTCTGTTTCATCTAAAATATAAGTTAAAAGTTCACCTTTACTTTTTGGTTCATTTTCTTTTACGATAATATTTCTATATTCTTCTATACTTAAAAGCATCGTAGGATCAAGCACATGCTCAACTTCACTTTCAAAGTATCTCTTGCAAAGATGAATTCCACTATCTTCTCTTACTGATATAGCTCTAAATCTTTTTAATTGCTCTTTGAACCTATTTGTTTGTTCATCTGTATATTCCCAAGTATCAAGACCAAAAGAAGCAGCATAAGAAAGAAGTGTAGCATTTTTATTTTTTACAAACCCAAAAAATGCCTCATCAATATACTTATACATTGTAGGTCTCCATACTTGATCACTACCTATGATATATGCATTATATTTATCTTCATATTGTAAAAAATCATTTTTATTGTATATCGGCTTTGTTTTTGGTAAAATATATGTATCTGAAAAATAGTTTGTATTTTTTTCTATTGTATTTTGATATCTTTCATAATTCCATTTAGGTTTTAAATAACCTAAAACATACTTTTTTAAATATTTTTTAATACTACTTTTAAAATCATTGTTCTGTAACTGTACAAATAAAAGTTCAGGCTCATGACCTAGTTTTTTCAAAGATTCCATCAAACTGTAAGCTTGAAGATAACCCCCATAATTATTGTTAAATGTCATAGTTAATAGTGCTATTTTCATACTCTTAAGCCTTCCACTTTATATCTTCTTTTACCACTTTAGCAGGGATCCCTGCTACAATAGATCCTTTAGGTACATCTTTAGTTACGATAGCACCTGCTGCAACAATCGCTCCATCACCTATAGTTACGCCTTTAAGTATCATTGCACGATTACCTATCCACACATGACTTCCTATAGTTACTGGCTTTGCTATTTCATAATCTGGTAATTCAATAGTATGTCCATCATAATCTCTTATAACTACACCTCTAGCAATAGTACAGTCTTTACCAATAGTTATTTTAGAAGCACAAGTTATTTCAACATCTTCATTTATAAATCCACTATTTAAAACTAAATGACCATTTTCTATAACTCTTATATATCCACCTGCATACATTGTAAATAAACCGTTTACTTCTAACATAGCATTTTTTTCTACTAAAAGCCTTGTCTCATTTGATGAAGATCTAACTTGTTTATGTCCCATGATAAATTTATCGTTTAGTTTTAATGTAGCATTTTTATCAAGTTGTATTTTACTATAACTTAAAGGAATAAATCTTATTTTTCCATTCTTTTGAATCTTAGAAGTCAAAAAATTGTAATATGCTAGTTGAATATAACTAGAAGGTGCAAAACCAATTCTTTTGAATAATCCTAAACCTTTTTTAATTTTTTTTAATTTTTTAATAATCTTATTTTTTAAAGTAGGTATAGGAAAATATTTATTTGCTATTACATCAAATGGATATTTATCCAAATCTTCATAAAATTGTTTTCTTTTATCTTCATCTTTATCACTTAATGCATCGTGATAAATAGCAGGATTACCCGGTTCTGCATCTTTAAGTGTAAACTCTTTTGAAACTATCTTATCTCCCAAAGATTCATAATAACCTTTCCCTTTCTCTGAATTTATCATTATCAAAGATGTTCCTAAGTCTTGATCCATAGATTTATCTACATTTTCAATTCCCCAAAAATCAGCAAGTGTAATATCAGCAGGTCTAGGAAAACCTCTAAACTGGCAGCTATAACAAGCTTCCATTGTAAAAAGTTCAGTTTGTAAATATCCTAAAAAAAATGGATCATGCCATCTATCTGCTACATAAGACTTACCATTTTCAAAGTCTACTCTCATGGAAAAGTTATGCCATCCTGTTGTTTTATCTTTTGCTTTTATTTTTTTTGTTTTAGACTGATACTTATTCTCTAACCATTCTATATATTTTTGAAATACTTTAGTAGAATTTACTGATTTACATATAAAGTCACAAGTGATAAGATTATCATAATCTTTTTTCAAAAAAGTATATAATCCAGCTATTTGACAAGGTGCACCACAAACCAATACTTTATGTCCATCTCTTAATTGTTTTTTTACTTCTGGAAAAAGTTCATCTGTTAAACTAAATGTGTATTTTGAACTTCTAATTTCTTCTAATTTACTTCTTTCATTAGTTAATATATGAGATACACTATTATCCGCATTATAAACAGCTCCACCTACATAACCATTTTGATCAAACATTTTAAAAGCTAATTCTGAAAAAATTCCTCCTGAAGTACTATCAAATCTTACTTCATGATTCTTACTATAAGATGCGTACACTAAAGGTTTTTCATATCTTACTGCTTCTTTCTTTTTCATAGTGAACTCAGGAATATAAGGGCATACTTTTTCACACTTATCACAGTCCACACATGTAACCATATTTACTTCAGGATAAAAGAAACCCTCATTATCCATAGGCATTGTAATACAGTCATCTATAGGACATGCAACTGTACATGTATTACAACCATTACAAAGTGCTTTATCTGTTATGTTTATCATTTAGTTAAATCCTCTAAAACTTGCTTTGTAAATTTATCTCGTCCTATTGTGTTCATAAAAAATGAATTGATATAATATTCATCTTTTTCAAATCTTTCATCTTTCCAGTAATTTAAAAAAGTTACATCTTTTTCATTTGATTCTTCTATATAATCTAAAATATACTTTTTTATAAACTCATCAGGAAATAAATTTGAAAGTTCTGTTGTAACAGGAAGTATCATTAGCACTGGTTTATAATCTTGTTCTAAACAAAAATCAATCATATCTTTTAATATTTTAATATTTATCTTTATATCTGATTTATGTTCATCTGTTAATTCAATATCACCTAAGTCATTTGTATTAAACTGTTTTTTCCAGCCATTTATCCATTTTTGTGCATCTTGTTTTATCTCATTATTATTCATTGGATTAATATCTAATTCTAATCTATTATCTTTCTTGACATCTTTAATTATTCGTAATACCTGTTTTTTTGCAAGTAAAGCAGGATAATCTATATATAAAAATTTCTTTAGTTTTGAAAATCCATCCACAAAAGATGGTTTTAAAAACTTATAATACTTATGACTTGCAGTTTTATTTTTATCTTTATAAAATAAAAAAGAGAATGGACAGATTGTAATTAAAACTATACTATCTCTTTTTAAAAAAGAATGGTATTGTTCTAAAATTCTAAAATCATACTCAAAAGATTGTGGACCTACTCCCCAATTCATACCTAAAACATCGCTTTTTTCATAATCAAAAGCAAATTTTGGTTGGTTACTTCCGAGATTTACAATCTCAAGATTTTTAGGTATATCTTTAAATTTATGAGTGTCTATAAATTTATTTTTATGATAGTTTGTATTTTTATAAAGTTTATTAAGAATAAAAATAGATGTAACAAAGCAAAGCAATGTAAATAAATAAATCATATTAAAGTCTCTCCACCATCACATACTATTGTTTGACCGATAATATTTGTAGCAGCTTCACTTGATAAGAATACTGCTATTTCAGCTATTTCTTCTGGTGTTGAAGCTCTTTGGCTCAATGCACCTGCTCTATACATATTTTCACTTGCACTTAACTCTGGATTTATAGCTGTTGCAACTACGCCAGGAGCAATTGCATTAACGATTATTCCATATTTTATTAAATCTCTAGCTAAACCCTGAGTTACTCCTCTAACACCCCACTTTGAAACTCCATAAGGAATTGATGCTCCTGTTATTGATGTTATTGAAGAGATATTTATTATCTTACCTTTAATTTTATTTTGTATAAAATATTCTGCTATTTTTTTTGAAGTAAAATACAATCCTTTTAAATTTGTGTCCATTATATTGTCAAATAATTTTTCATCTGTATCAAAAAAACTTTTGGGTGAATAAATACCAGAATTATTAAAAAGTATATCGATACTTCCCATTTTTATTATTGATTCATCAACTTTTTTACTTATTAAATCTTGCTTAGAAATATCCCACTCTACAACAAAAAGATTAGAGTCGTTTATCTCTTCTTTTATACCATTTAATCTATTTATATCTCTTCCAGTTATAGTAACCTTTGCACCCAATGATAAAAACTTTTTTGCAATTGATAAACCAATCCCACTAGTCCCACCAGTGATGAGAATATTTTTGTTTTCATACATTTTGTCATATTGAATTTGATTTATAGAAACTTGTACAGGAGCAGAACCTCTTTTGAGACATTTGAGTAAATTTCTAATTAATCTAAGTATTTTTATCATTTTTCACCTTTTTAGTTTGTTTGTTATCATTATTTTTAACTTTGTTTTTTCTTCTTTGTTTAATGCAATATTATAAGCTATTACACCTGTGCAAAACACAGAAACAAAACTTATTAATATAAAATTTGCAAATGATTCATTAAAATAATCTGTCATAATATATATTGGAATAATAGATAAAATCACTATAAACAAAACAGGGATAATAGTGTTTTTAAACAGTCCAATTACCGATGTTTGTATCCACTTTTTTAAATAATACATCTCTATAACAAAACATAATAGTGTAGCAATAATATATACAATCAATGGGGTTATAATAGAAAACCCATTATCTAAAAGTATATACGAAATTGGAATTACTAAAATCAATAAGACTCCAGCTGTTATATTTGTCTGCTTCATATTTCCAGTAGCGTGAATAGCCATAACGTAAGGTCTATTGAGACTACTTATTAAAGCATGTACTATCATTATCTGACAAAATAAAACAGTATCTTTTGGAACTTCTATCAGCCATATATTTAGAATATAATCCATTTGCATCAATATAGGAAGTGCCAATATCCATAAAAGTAAAAAAGCATATTTCACATTTTGATATAAAAGATCATTTAACTCTTTTATTTGCTTTGTTGCATATAATTTTGTAATTTGGGGAGTAACAGCTTGTTGAAATCCATTTGCAAATTGAGATAAACCTCCATTTACTTGCATAGATATAGCTCTAGCAGCGACAGCAACTGGTCCAAAGAAAATATTTAAGATGATGTTTATCCCTTGTGCAGATAAAAGTGATCCTAATGTTCCGAAAATATTCCATCCTGAAAAATGTAGCATAGACTTTACAATCTCTTTGTCAAATGAAAATGAAAAATGCGATTCAGCATAATTTTTTACTACGTAATATCTATAGAAACTAGCTATAGTTAATAATACTAAAAACATTAATATTCCATAAACGATAAGTTTATCAAATGATATAACTAAAAGTAGATACACAATAAGAAGCTTTAAAATAGCCTCAACAATACTTATGTATGCAAATATATGCATTCTTTCATGGGCTATTATTAGTGCATGATAAGGTACTTGTATAACCATAACCATAGTCGAAGCTATAGCAAACTGATATACCCAAAAAGCTGAATCAAACCTATCAACTGGAATATTCATCTTTTCATATAGAAACCAAAGACCAACAGTCTCCCCTAAAATAAGTATAACAAAAGCCAAAGCTATATGTATAAGTAAAGCAGTAGAAAAAGTCTGTTTAAGTTTTACTATATCACCTTTACCTATTTCAAATGTCAAAAACCTTTGAGTTCCTGAAGTAAGAGTATTATTTAAAAATGCCATTATTAAAACAAAACTAGCTACAAGATTATAAAGACCAAAGTCTGTTATACCTAAAGTATCTAAAACTACTCTAACGGTATAAAAGCTAACTCCCATAATTACAATCATACGAAAGTACAAAAACATGGTATTTTTAGCGATTCTTTTGTTATTTTGGGTCATTGATTAGATTATCTTATACTTTCCAAAATTTCTCTAAAATCTTTCAAATAAACCATATTTGGTCCATCACTTAATGCAACTTCAGGATTTTCATGCACTTCAAAAAAGAATCCATCTACACCTACAGCATTTGCTAGTTTTGCCATATATGGAGCATATTTTCTATCTCCTCCACTTTTCCCACCTAAAGCTGATGGTTTTTGTGTAGAATGTGTCACATCCATGATGACAGGGTATCCAAACTCTTTCATATCTATAATCTGTCTAAAATCTACTATTAAGTTCCCAAGACCAAACATACTACCTCGTTCTGTTAGCATGATTTTATCATTTCCACTCTCTTTTACTTTTGTAAGTGGATGTATCATATCTTTGCCATCTAAAAATTGTGCTTTTTTTATATTTACGATACGATTCGTTTTTGCTGTAGCAATTAATAAATCTGTTTGTCTACAAAGAAATGCCGGTATTTGGATGATATCTATTACATCAGCTAACGCTGTTGCTTGTGAACTCTCATGTATATCTGTGGTAAGGGGAAGATTAAACTCTTTTTTTACACGTTCAAATATTCGCAAACCTTCTTCTAATCCTGGACCTCTATAACTAGAAAGTGATGTTCTATTTGCTTTATCAAAACTAGCTTTAAATATATAAGTAAAGTCTAATTCTTCTGTAATTTTCTTTATCTCTTCTGCTAGATACATTATCATAGATTCATTTTCTATGACACATGGACCACTTAGTATAAACTTTTTTTCTTGGAGTTTTTTATACAATTCTTCACTATTCATCTATATCTACCTTTTTACTTTCATTAATCAATTGATTTAATAAATCTTGAGACTCTAATATATAATCAGCTATATCTCTAAATACACCTTCACCACCTTTTGAGTCAGTGACTATATCAACATTTTCTTTTATATAAACTCTAGCATCATTTGGAGTTACACTCAGTCCACACCGTATGAGTATAGATAAATCTATAATATCATCACCTATATATGCTATTTGTTCATCGGCTAAAGTATATTCTTTTTTAAAGTTTATATATTCTATAAGTTTATCTTTGACACCATGTTTATGAAAATCAAGCTTTAATTCTATACATCTATTTTTAACTACATCTGATTCTCTACCTGTAATAGCACCTACTACAAATCCAAGTCTTTTAAGATGTGAGATGATTTGTCCATCTTTTACATTATATCTTTTATACTCACACCCTATATCATCATAAATAATACCACCATCAGTTAATACACCATCTATATCAAATAAAATTGCTTTAATCTTTTTTGCTTTCTCTTCTGTATTTTTAGTATTAAATTTCATTTAAAATTTCCAATGCTTTATAATAATCTTCTTTTGTATCTATACCAATTGAATTATAATCAGTCTCAATCATTTTAATTTTATATCCATTTTCTAGTACTCTTAACTGCTCTAGTTTTTCTATTCTTTCTAAATATGTTTGTTCTAAACTTGAATAAGTTTTTATGAAATCTTTTGTATAACCATATATACCTAAATGCCTATAAAACTTTAGTGGTTCTGGTATAGTCATATGATGATTTAGTAAACTTTCCCATTCATCTCGATGATGAGGAATAATAGATCTTGAAAAATATAAAGCATTCATGTTTTTATCTATAGTTACTTTTACTACATTTGAATTTTTTAAATCTTCTACTAAATTTATTTTGTGCATTGCACTTATCATTTGTGTATTTTCAGTGAAAGAATTTGATAATGTTTCTATCAATTCTATATCTATAAAAGGCTCATCCCCTTGGACATTTATAACTGCATCACATTCTATATGTTCTACGGCTTCTGCTATTCTATCTGTACCTGATTCATGTGTATCTTTTGTTATTATGATATTTTTAGTAAATCTTGCACATGACTCTTTTACTTCTATGCTATCTGTAGCAATATACACTTCATCTATATTTTTAGCTTGTATACATCTTTCATATACTCTTTGAACTACTGTTTTACCTTTTAAATCTAATAAAACTTTATTTGGTAGTCTTGAAGAGTTAAGTCTTGCAGGTATTACAACTATCTTCTTCATCTATATTCCTAAATCATACATTTGTACAATACCTACTAAACTATTTAAATCATCAACTACTAAAAGAGAATTTACTTTGGATTCACTCATAGTATCACTTGCAATTGTTAACTTTTCATCTTTACTTATAGTTTTTGGATTTTCACTCATTATGTCTTTTGCTGTTAAGCTAAAAAAACTATCTTCTTGTGTTTCCATCGCTCTTCTGATATCTCCATCTGTGATAACACCAACTATACTATTTTCTTCTAGCACTACAACTAAACCACATTTACCATCAGTAATAGTATGTATAATATCTTTTATACTATTTTCTTTGTCACATATTGGAAGATTTTCTTTTTTCATTACTGATTCTATTGTTGTTAAAAGTCTTTTACCTAAACTTCCACCTGGATGAAACTGAGCAAAATCTTTATCTTTAAAATCTCTTAATTTCATAAGTGCCACAGCTATAGCATCACCCATAACTAATGTTGCAGTTGTAGATGACATAGGAGCAAGAGATAAAGGACAAGCTTCTTTTTCTATAGCAATATTTAAGTGGTAATGTGTATTTATTCCTAAAGTTGATTTTGGATTTCCACTCATAGAAATAGTAATATTTCCTTGTGATTTTAGAAATGGTATAAGTTTAAGTACTTCATCTGATTCGCCAGAATTAGAAATAAGTAAAACTATATCTTCTTTTTCTATCATACCTAGATCACCATGATATGCTTCACCTGGATGTAAGAAAAAGCTAGGAGTACCTGTACTTGCAAGTGTTGCAGCTATTTTTTTACCTATAATTCCTGATTTTCCCATACCTGAAATAATAAATTTACCTTTACAATTTAGAACAGCATTAACTGCATTCTCAAAATCAGCTGTTAAAAGATTTGCTAGATTTTCTATTTCTTTTGATTCTATTTCAAAAACTTCTTTTGCTATATTTTTAATATTCATTTTATATACTCTTTCTTAATAAACTGTATAATTATTTTAACTGCTTCTTCACTTGATATAACATCTGTATCTATAACTATCTCAGCATGTTGTGGTTCTTCATAAACATCACTTATACCTGTAAAATTTTTATATTCTCCTGATAAAGCTTTTTTATATTTTCCTTTTGTATCTCTATTTTTACAAGTCTCAATATCTGCTTTTACATATATTACCACATTGTTTTTTACCATATTTCTAATAACACGTCTAGATTCTTTATATGGAGATACAAATGAAGCTACTGTTGAAATAGAGTTGTTTTGTAAAGTTTTTATTAAATGTCCAACTCTATGCATATGTCTATTTCTATCTTCTCTTGTAAATCCAACATCAGGAATCAAGTCTCTAACATCTTTAGAATCAAGTCTTTCTAACGGAATATCGAATTCTTGAAGTTCTTTGAAAACTTTATCTGCAATTGTTGTTTTTCCAGAAAGTGGGAGTCCTGTAAACCAAAGGTTAAAAGGTTCTATCTTTTTTCTACCCCATCGTACTTTAAACCAAGCTCTTTCATGTGCCCAATAAAGTCCTATTTTGAGTACCGATTCTAACAAACCTGCTGCAATAGCAAGATCTAGTCTACCAAAAAATATATATACAATGATAACAGTAGTACCTGTAGCTATTAATCGCCAGCTGATACCTTTTACTATTGAACGTTTATTTGTATCTTTATACATGACTATATTACCTTACATTCCCACTCAGAGAAATTACTTCTAATATACGCATTGAGTTCAATCTCTGCTTTTGTATACTCTTTTACTTTTTCTTCATCAGCAGATTCACTTGCAATTGAATTTACAATCATACCAGCTCCAACAGTTGAGTTAGTATATCTATCGATGATGATAAAACTTCCTGTGTGTCTGTTATCATTGTATGGATCAACTGCTATTTGTCTATCTAATGATAAAGTACATTGTGCAATATCATTTAATTCTAACGAACTTCCACTTACTTCTTCAAATGTATTTATATCTTTTTTATATGTGATCTCTTTAAATGTACCATTGATAACTGAAGTAGATCTTTTAATAATATAGTTACTATTAAGTTCAAGTTTCTTCTCATCCATCCATACTACCATCACTTCAAGTTTGTTTGATACTTGAGGAATAGAGTTTGATTTGACAATCATATCACCTCTAGAGATATCTATTTCATCTTTAAGTGTAAGAGTTGTAGCCATAGGTGCAAATGCAGTCTCAATAGTTTCAACTGTTTCATCTTTTCCAATAGGTCTTAAATCTTTGATTTCATTTGAAACTATTGATTTTACAACTGATGTTTTTCTTGAAGGTAAAACTGTAATCTCATCACCAACTTTGATAGTCCCACTTGCTATTGTCCCACAAAAACCTCTAAAGTTAAGATGTGGTCTTGTTACATATTGAACTGGTAATCTAAAATCATCATTTTCATCTTTATGGATGTTTACTGAATCTAATAGAGGCATAAGAGGAAGCCCATCATACCAAGGTGATTTTGGTGAATTTGTAAGAATATTGTCTCCATCTAGTGCAGAAAGAGGAATATACTCAAAATTGATAGATTCATTATGTAGAAGATTAGGAATAATCTCTTGGTAATCTTTTTTGATATTTTCAAACACTTCTTGTGAGAAATCTACTAAATCCATCTTATTAATAGCAACTACAAAGTTTTTGATACCTAATAAAGAAGCTATATAAGAGTGTCTTTTTGTTTGTGTTAATATCCCTTGTCTAGCATCTATTAAAATAATAGCTACATCAGCTGTACTAGCACCTGTTGCCATATTTCTAGTGTATTGTTCATGACCTGGAGTATCTGCTATGATAAACTTTCTTTTTTCTGTAGAGAAAAATCTGTATGCAACATCAATAGTGATACCTTGTTCACGCTCACTAGCTAGTCCATCAACCAATAAAGCTAAATCGATTTTATCACCTGTAGTTCCTGATTTTTTACTATCTTTTTCAATTGCTGCTAATTGATCTTCAAAAATCATTTTTGAATCGTATAATAATCTTCCAATTAATGTACTTTTCCCATCATCAACTGATCCACATGTTATAAATCTAAGTATCTCTTTATTTTCGTGTTCTTTTAAATATTGCTCAATATTTTCAGCAATTAAATCTGATTGGTGTGCCATTCTAGAAATACCCCTCTTGTTTTTTCTTCTCCATTGATGCGTCACCATCACTATCTATCAATCTACCTTGTCTTTCACTTGTTGTACAAACCAACATCTCTTGAATAATCTCAGGTAAAGTTGAAGCTTCTGATTCTACTGCTCCAGTTAGAGGATAACAACCTAATGTTCTAAATCTAACCTTTTCTTTTTTAGCAGTTTTTCTTAATTCTTCTGGCATTCTTTCATCATCAACCATGATTTTTGTACCCATATATTCTACTACTTCTCTTTCTTGTGAGAAATATAAATCAGGAATAGGAATCCCTTCTAAATAGATATATTGCCAAACGTCAAGTTCAGTCCAGTTTGAAATAGGGAAAACTCGAATAGACTCACCTTTTGTGTGTCTACCATTGTAAATATTCCATAGTTCTGGTCTTTGGTTTTTTGGATCCCATCTATGATTTTCATTTCTAAAAGAGTAGATTCTCTCTTTTGCACGAGATTTCTCTTCATCTCTTCTAGCTCCTCCAAAAACAGCATCAAACTTTTGTATATTTAGCATTTGCTTTAGACCTTCTGTTTTCATGATATCAGTATGAACAGCAGAACCATGAGTAAATGGAGATATATCCATCTCAATTCCTTTAGGATTTGAGTAAGTAATCAGTTCCATACCAACTTCTTTTGCTCTTTGGTCTCTAAAATCAATCATCTCTTTAAACTTCCACTTTGTATCTACATGTACCAATGGAAGTGGTGGAGGTGCTGGATAAAAAGCCTTTTGTAAAATATGTAACATTACTGAGCTATCTTTTCCTACTGAGTAAAGCATAGCAGGGTTTTGAAACTCTGCTATTACTTCTCTCATGATGTGCATAGATTCAGCTTCTAGTTGTTTTAGATGAGTTAGTCGTTCACTACTTATTTCCATTGTAATACCTTTTTATTTTACTATTAATGCTATTTTTACTTCACTACAAACCATGGATTTAGTAAGTCTTCTTTATTATAAATGACCGGTTCATCAATATCAAATCGATATGTCATTTTACCAGCTGTTCTTACTACTGCATCAGCAGCTGCTGTATCCCACTCCATAGTTGGAGCTAGTCTTGGATATATATCTGCAATACCTTCTGCAACCATACAAAGTTTTAAACTAGATCCTTTTGATACTTGAATTATCTTTTTTGTATCAAGACTATTGATAAACTCTTGTGTTTCATCAGATAGATGTGATTTACTAGCAACTACAGATAGTTTTTCTTTTGGATTATCGTTTATGATAATAGGAAGTTTATGATCGTTTTTAAATGATTCTTTACCATCACTATAATACATATCATTTAAAGCTGGAGCATACACTACACCTAAAATAGGAATGTTTTTATAAATTAAAGCGATATTTACAGTAAATTCGCCATTTTTTTTGATGAATTCTTTTGTTCCGTCTATTGGATCTATGCAGAAGTAATATTCCCAATTTTTTCTGATACTGTACTCAGTTTGTTTATTTTCTTCACTCATAAATGGAATATCTGGATACAAAGTATTTAAAGCTTTACAAATAAGCTCATTTGACTTTGTATCTGCTTCTGTTAGTGGTGATTTGTCATCTTTATAATCAACTTTATAATCTTTATTATAAATATCCATTATTAACTTACCAGCATCTAAAGCTATAGTTTTTATATCTTCTATATTTACATCATGATTTATCATTATTATTTACTTTCTTTTATATATTCATATTTTCTAAGATAATCTATAATTTTATCTACACATTGGTCTAAATCTAAACGATCAGTTTTTAAATGAATAATGGGAGCCTCTGGTTTTTCATAGGGCGAAGAGATACCTGTAAAATTTTTTATATCTCCATTTCTTGCTTTTTTATATAATCCTTTAGGATCTCTAGTTTCACATACATCTAATGGTGTATCAACAAATATTTCAATAAATTCACCATATTTAACTAAAGAACTAGCTATTTTTCTATCAGATCTAAAAGGAGATATAAATGCTGTTAGAGTAATAATACCTGCATCTACAAATAATTTTGAAACTTCACCTATCCTTCTTATATTTTCTATTCTATCTACTTCAGAAAAAGCAAGATCTTTATTTAATCCATGTCTTACATTATCTCCATCTAATAAATAGGTTTTTACATCCATATCAAAGAGTTTTTTTTCAACTTCATTAGCAATAGTTGATTTTCCAGAACCTGATAATCCTGTAAACCATAATATACATGGTTTTTGATTTAAAAGATTTATTCTTTTTTCTTGCATAATATTTTGATTATGCCAAATTATATCTTTATTTATTTCATGTTTTTTCATTAATATCTCCATAAAATTCTTTATACCACTTCATAAATTTACCAATACCATCAGCTAAATCTGTGTCAGGCTTATATCCAAAATCATTCATAAGTCCACTCACATCTGCATAGGTAGAGACTACATCTCCATCTTGCATATCCATAAATTTTTTTGTAGCAACTTTACCAATAGCTTTTTCTATAGTTTCAATAAATTCCATTAAACTAACTGGTAAATTGTTTCCAATATTATATATATTAAAATCAGAAGGATTATTAATAACTTTTATAACACCATCTACTATGTCATCTATATAAGTAAAGTCTCTACTCATATTACCATGATTGAACACTTTTATAGGTCTGTCTTCACTTATAGCACTAGCAAAAAGCATAGGTGCCATATCTGGTCGTCCCCATGGTCCATAAACAGTAAAAAATCTTAATCCAGTAGTTTGAATATTATAAAGATGACTATATGTATGAGCCATCAGTTCATTTGATTTTTTTGTTGCAGCATATAGTGATACTGGAGTATCTGTTATATCTGTAGTTTTAAATGGTTGTGATTTATTTGTACCATACACACTTGAACTACTTGCATATGATAGATTTTTTACACCATAATTTCTACATGCTTCTAGTATATTCATAAATCCTACTACATTACTTTGTATATAAGCATGTGGATTTTCTATACTATATCTCACACCTGCTTGGGCTGCCAAATTCACCACTGC
>Ga0209045_1002242_pt1 | contig 14660 bp, 15 predicted proteins | sample SaaInlLV_10m_DNA_4_FD_184664 | JGI IMG/M metagenome (GOLD analysis project Ga0209045, IMG submission 184664) | Marine microbial communities from expanding oxygen minimum zones in the Saanich Inlet - Saanich Inlet SI072_LV_200m_DNA (SPAdes) (version 2) | ecosystem: Environmental > Aquatic >...
TCAGAAATATAACCATGGAAAAAACCCTCCGTATCGCCATCATCCGTCAACGCTACACCCCCTTTGGTGGTGCTGAACGCTTTGTAGAGAACGCCCTTAATGCACTACAGCAAGAGCGCAGTATTGAACTCACTCTAATTACCCGTAAGTGGAAAGGTGCTGACAACCTAAATATTAAAAAGATCATCTGCAACCCATTCTACCTTGGTCGTCTCTGGCGTGACTGGTCATTTGCTCGTGCCGCTTGTCGCGCAGTGAGTAAAGATAATTTTGATCTAGTGCAATCTCATGAACGAGTTCCTTGTGGGGATATCTATCGGGCTGGGGATGGAGTTCATCGGGAGTGGTTAAAACAGTGGTTTCGTGTGCTACCTCTCTGGCGACAACTTACGATCAGACTCTCACCTTACCATCACTATCTGCTCTGGCAGGAGAGACGAGTATTTGAAAACCCAAATCTTAAAACTGTTATTGTTAATTCAAATCAGATCGGTAAAGAGATTAACATTAACTTCCCAAAATCCAATGCTAAGATAACACTTATCTACAATGGTGTTGACAGTGAAAAGTTCACTCCAGCCACCAACTCTCACAAAAGAGAAGATATTCGTGACACCTTACGCACTGAACTCGGCATTCCAAAGAGCTCTTTGATTCTGCTATTTGTTGGCTCTGGCTTTGAGCGCAAAGGGGCTCCGCTCCTACTTCAGCTAATGAAAGAGTTACCTAAAAATATTCACTTAATAGTTATCGGAAAAGATAGAAAAGCCCGCAAACTGCAACTAGAATCTGTTAATAGTAGAACTTCTGATAGAGTACATTTTTTAGGAGCACAACAGAACCTACAGAACTTCTATCAAGCCGCAGACCTGTTCCTCTTTCCTACGCTATATGATCCACTTCCCAATGTCGTACTAGAGGCTATGGCAAGTGGACTGCCTGCGCTGGTCAGCAATAGTTGTGGGGCAAGAGAAGTAGTGACTGAAGGTGTTGATGGAACTATTCAAGACCCATTAGACCTTGACCATTGGAGAGATGCAACACTGAAGATAGTAGAAGATGAAGAGAGAAAAAAATTAATAAAAATGAGCTATAAAGCTCGAGAAAAAGCGTTACAATTCGGTATTAATAATATGGTTGATAAATTAAGCACCTTATACAGAGAATCATGAATAGCAAACAGGTATACATCAGACTATTAGGATATGTTAAACCGTACTGGAAGACATTAGCTTTCTCTGTACTATTACTCTCTTTATTGGCGGCAACTGAACCTCTATTCCCTATGATGATGAAGCCGCTGCTTGATGAAGGCTTCACCAATAAAGACGCCACCTTCATGCAATGGGTACCTATTTTTGTTGTTGGGCTATTCCTAGTGCGTGGCATATTAACTTTCACCTCCTCGTATGCTTCAAGCTGGGTAGCTAATAGACTGGTGACTGACTTAAGAGCGTTAATGTTTTCTCAACTAACCACCCTTCCTACAACCTACTTTGACCACCACTCTAGTGGATCTCTCACCTCAAAAATTGCCTATGATGTAAACAATGTTACTGGGGCAGCAACACAAGCGTTAACTACTATTGTAAGGGATACGTTATCATTAGTAGCTCTACTCGGGTGGTTGTTTTGGCTTGACTGGAAGTTAACAATAGTTACATTGGCGCTGATTCCATTCATTACCATAATTACTCGTTACTTTAATAGCAGATTGCGTAATATAAGCGGGCAATCTCAACGTTCTATGGCCGATTTAACTCATCGTATTGAGGAAGCAAGTTCAGGCCATAAAATCATTAAAATATTTAATGCGCAAAAATATGAACAGGATCGCTTTCAACTCCGTAATGAACAACAGAGAGGTTTAGCAATGCGCGCAACTGTTGCTGCATCTGCTCTTGTCCCTCTTGTACAAATCCTAGCTTCTTTTTCTATTGCCTTAATTATCTGGATGGCTCTGAATCAAAATGATGGCGGTACAGTAACTGCTGGTGGCTTTGTCTCTTATTTAACAGCAATGCTTATGCTGCTTCCTCCGCTGAAAAGACTAACAGGAATTACTGCAACGATTCAAAAAGGGCTTGCCGCAGCAGAAAGTGTTTTTGAGATACTAGATGAACCAGAAGAGAAGAGTGCAAAACATCAACAGATACCCCAGTTAAATGGATGCATTCAATTCAATAATATCTCATTCACTTACCCGCACACTGAACAAGTTATACTTGATAATTTTTCATTAGAAATAAAATGCGGTGATACCGTTGCCTTGGTTGGCCCATCTGGAAGTGGAAAAACCACAGTATCTAATTTATTAGCACGATTTTACAATACTAAATCTGGATCTATTACAATAGACGAACAATCTATAAGTGATATTTCATTGACTACTTTGCGAAATAGCATCTCACTAGTATCTCAAGATATAAGATTATTCAACGATACCATAGCAGCTAATGTTGCTTACACTGAAGTTAACCCTGATATAAATAAGGTTAAATCCGCACTAATCGCTGCTAATGCATGGGAATTTGTAACTAATCTTCCTAATAAATTAAATACCATGAGCGGCCAGAATGGCGTCAGGCTCTCTGGTGGTCAACGACAGAGAATTGCAATTGCTCGTGCATTTTATAAAGATGCTCCCATTCTAATTCTTGATGAGGCTACTTCAGCTTTGGATACCGAATCAGAGCGTAGCATACAAGCTGCACTAGAACAGTTAATGAAAAACAGAACAACTCTTGTCATTGCTCACAGGCTATCTACAATAGAACATGCAGACAATATTGTGGTTATGAAAGATGGTAGTATTGTTGAGCAGGGAAGGCATGCTCAACTTATAAAGAAAAGTGGTCTCTATAAACACTATTATAAATTACAGTTTAAAAGTTAACTGGAAGGCACTAAATTGAAAATAATTCATACAGAAGCATCACTAGGCTGGGGAGGTCAGGAAATTAGAATTCTTTCCGAGGCTAGTGGAATAGAAAAAATGGGGCATGAGATCGAAATATGGGCATCTCCAAACTCAAATATTATTCGTGAAGCGACTGCTATGGGCTTAAAAATAAAGCCACTACCTATTTCTGAAAAAAGAATTTCTAATATCTTTAAAATTCGCTCTGAAATAAAAAAGTCCGCTCCTGATATTATCAACACACATAGCTCTACCGACACTTGGTTGGTTGCGCTTGCTAATACAACTATAAGAAATTCTCCACCACTCATACGTACTCGTCATATTTCCGCCCCCGTGCCAAAAAATTTTGCAAGCCGCTGGCTCTATACGCACGCCACAACACATATCGTCACTACTGGTAATGCACTTAAAAAACAGCTAGTAGAAGAAAATGGCTTTCCTGCTAGCAATATAACCTCTATTCCAACTGGAATAGATATCAAACGTTTTTACCCGGGAGACCGATTTGAGGCAAGAAAAAACTTAGGCATTTCAGAAGATAATAAATATATTGGGATCCTAGCAACACTGAGAAGCTGGAAAGGTCACCTATATCTTCTTGATGCTTTTTCTAAACTTGACATTCCGGAGTGGCGCCTACTTATAATTGGTGATGGCCCCATGAGAAAACCAATTGAAGAGAAGATTAAACAATTAAATATTAATGATCGCGTCCTTATGGTTGGACAACAAAAAAACCCCGAAGAGTGGCTTAGGGCGCTTGATATATTCTGTCTTCCATCTTACGCTAATGAGGGGGTCCCACAAGCCATCATTCAGGCTATGCTAAGTGAGATAGCAATCATTAGTACTCCAATAGGTGCAATAAACGAGATTATTACAGATGGGCATTCAGGCCTACTAGTCACTCCCCGGAACAGTAAACAGCTTGCATATGCTATAAAAAAATTATCTCAAGACATAGCTCTAATGACGAAGTTATCAGCTACAGCCAGGACCTATGCATTCGATAGACTTCAATTAGAGCGTATGATAAATAAAATGGAAGCTTTATTTTATCAATCAGCGGGAATCCGAAAAATTCAAAAATGACTACATCTCACCGCATACTAGTGATTAATGTTACAAGAATTGGCGACACCTTGTTGACCACACCTGTTCTACGTACTCTATTTGCAGCATGGCCAGATACAAAAATAACCTTTGCTGGACATAAGAAACGAATAGAGGTACTACAGCACCTACCATTTATCCACAAACTAATCACTATCAATAAAAAAATAGCACCCTTTCTCAATCACTTTAGTGTCCATCACTATGATATCGCTATTGTCTACGGAAATGATGCATCACTAATCAAGTATGCATTACGATCCTCTGATAAAGTTATCGCATTTAGACAAGTCTCTGAAAAACTCAATCAAAAGCTTTTTGCTATTGCGAGAGAAGATGGGTATAAGCCTGCCCATGCAGTCACGTTGAACTTAACAATGATACGTCCATTGAAATTAATTCCTACAAGTATGTATATATCTTATAAAGTCACTCCTAAAGAAGATGCTTGGGCAAAACAACTATTAAAAAAACAAGATATTCAAGGTAATCTTTTAATCGCTCTACAGGTAGCTAGTTTTCATACTAAAGCTCATAGAGATTGGCCAATTGAAAACTTCATAGACTTATGTCAACAAATCCTACCTGTCTATCCAAAAGTCCATTTTCTCATATTGGGCGGCCCCTCGGAGGCTGATCGCACAGATAGGCTTCATATTTCTTTACAGAAACACAGCACCCTATTGGCTGGTCGCCTTAGCCTGCGGCAGACCGGCGCAATAATGAATCAAGTAGACTTGTATATTGGGGTTGATACAGGACCTACTCACATTATGAGCGCACTATGTAAACCAATGATATCTATGTACCATCCAACAGCACCAAGTAGTGCACTAGGACCGTTCATGCATCCTTTCTGTTATGCCATAGACCATCCTCTAGCAAAAAATGGGATACCTTACCCAAAAAATGGCTCTACTTTCAATACCCCCATGTCTGATATTTCAGTAGATTCTGTACTACAAAATGTCTTCTCTGCATTAATGGGAAAATTCCCTTCACCAAAACAAAATGATAGTTTTTAATAATTAGGGACTTGACCATGAAAAAACCCAATATATTCTGCAATACAAGGAGCTCCCATGATTAATCATCCAAAATTCAGTATTGCAATACCTACTTATAATCGAAGAGCTACATTTCTACCACAAGCTATCCAAGGAGTTCTTCAACAATCCTATACTGATTTTGAGCTAATTATTTCTGATAATGGCTCCAATGATGGCACAGGAGAGTATGTGCGATCATTGGATGATGCTCGTATACGCTATATTCGTCATGAGCAAACCTTATCAGCAGGTGAGCATTTCTCAACCATGCTAAAAAAAGCTATAGGTGAATATGTTATTTTACATCAAGATGACGATCTTCTACATAAAGATTTTCTTGATAGAGCAGATAAAGCTTTTATAGAACATCCAGATTCTGTTATGTATGGTACACCAATATGGAGACAGGAGCATGGTCACGGTTATCATTCACGCCTTATGCGCCCTCGCAATGGTCATGATGATATTGCTATTATCTGTGATAACCTCATTATATTTGATGGGGATTACGCAGCAATTCAGTTTTTTGATCCAATTCGCCATTTTCTTCATCCTACTTTAGCCATCAGAAATTCCGTATTAAATAATATTGGTGGATTTGATTCTATGCCTACCTATCAAACAGACTTGGTGACGCAAGCACGCCTTTTGTTTCAAGGGACTCTAATATACGATCCCAGACCAGGTGGTGTCTCCAGAGTACATCCTGAAAATTTTATGCGCACCAAAGACCGTAAGTTTAGAAAAATTTTTTTTCATAATAGTTATATTGAATTAATTAATGCATTTCAAAAAGCATGCTTACCATGGCAGACTTTACTTGAGGAATACTTATTGCATTTATCTGAGAAGGAGATTATTGCTTGTCTATTTGAATGGACATATTATCAAGCTCCCATAGAATTACAGAAATTTGGATTTATCGCACTGCGTAATAAGAGTAAATCAGATCTACATTATTATCGCCAATGTATTACCAAACTTGGTTTACGCAATCTAACTCGACATTTAATCAGTATACTTTTGCAATCCTCAGAAAAATCATGGAGCATTAATCAATGAAAGCTATTATACTTGCTGGTGGACTAGGAACTCGTATTTCTGAGGAAACTCACTTAAAACCAAAGCCGATGATAGAAATTGGAGGCAGACCAATTCTTTGGCATATTATGAAGATATACTCATCACACGGAGTAAATGATTTTATTATCTGTTGTGGATACAAGGGATACCTTATCAAAGAGTATTTTGCAAACTACTTTCTTCATATGTCAGATGTCACTTTTCATATGAAAGATAATAGGATGGAGGTTCATCAAAATAATGTAGAGCCTTGGACAGTAACTCTTGTAGATACAGGTGAAAACACTCTAACAGGCGGTCGACTCAAGCGAGTAGGTGATTATATTAAAAATGAAGAATTATTTTGTTTTACTTACGGAGATGGTGTCGGTGACATAGATATAACATCACTGATTAAATTTCACAAAGCTCATAATAAACAAGCGACTCTCACAGCTATGAGACCACCTGGTCGCTATGGTGCTCTTGCAATTACTGATAGTGACAAAGTAGACCACTTCCAAGAAAAACCAGATGGTGAGGGCGGCTGGATCAATGGAGGTTTCTTTGTTTTGAGCCCTAAAATCATTGACCGTATCTCTGATGACTTTACCAGTTGGGAAGGGGACCCTCTCTCTGGGCTAGCAACCGATGGGGAACTAGTAGCGTTCAAACATAATGGATTCTGGCAGCCAATGGATACTTTGCGGGAAAAAAACCTCCTCAATGACCTATGGAGAAGCGGAAAGGCACCATGGAAGACTTGGAAATGAATCGATCTTTCTGGAAAAATAAAAGTGTATTTTTGACCGGTCATACTGGCTTTAAAGGTGGATGGATTGCCTTATGGTTATATGATATGGGGGCAAAAGTACATGGCTATGCATTGCACCCACCAACAGAAACAAACTTTTTTACGGAAGCACTCGTAGAAAAGCACCTAGAAAGCTCAACTATTGGTGACATTCGTGATGCCCTAAAAATACAAACAGTAATGCAGGAGTTACAGCCAGATATTGTGATCCATATGGCAGCACAGCCTCTAGTGCGCCACTCATACAAAAATCCGGTAGAAACTTATGCAACCAATGTGATGGGCAGTGTTAATCTTTTTGAGGCAGTGCGTAATACTAGTAGTGTTAAAGCCGTGGTTAATATTACTACGGATAAATGCTACGAAAATAAGGAGTGGATTTGGTCTTATAGAGAAAATGAACCTATGGGTGGTCACGATCCATACTCTAGCAGTAAGGCCTGTGCTGAGCTGATTACTTCAGCTTATCGCAACTCTTTTTTTAAAAATACCTCAACCCATCTGGCGACAGTTCGCGCAGGAAATGTAATTGGTGGAGGGGATTGGGCAGAAGATCGACTGATTCCTGATTTTTTTAGGGCATTAGATAAAAATCAAACACTAACTATACGGTCACCCAATGCTGTGCGTCCTTGGCAACATGTGCTTGAGCCTTTGGCTGGATACATTAAACTGGCAGAAAAACTCTATGTCGTAGGAAGTGACTATGCGGATGCTTGGAACTTCGGCCCCAATGATGTGGATAATAAGACAGTCCAGTGGATTGTTGAATATCTCTGCGCACAAAAGTCAGACTCAGGCTGGCAGATAGATGAACAACCACAACCGCATGAGGCAAATATCCTTAAACTAGATATCACTAAATCCAAGACATTGCTTGGCTGGCATCCGCAATGGGATATTGCTACTGCTCTTGAGAAAATCATAGAATGGCATAGTGCATGGAAAAATTGTGAAAATATGGCAGAGATCAGCTTACACCAAATCCATGAGTACGAACAAAGGACTCAAGTATGAGTCTCCAATTTGATATACAGCCAACAAAAATAGAGGGGCTGGTCCTATTACAGCGAAAACCATTGGGTGACAAACGCGGCTATTTGGAGCGCCTCTTTTGCCAATGGGAGTTAATGCCACTACTGAAAGGTAAAAATATCGTGCAGATTAATCATACAGTAACATACAACGAAGGCACTGTGCGCGGATTACATTTTCAGTACCCTCCCCATGCTGAGACCAAATTTGTCAGCTGTATTCGTGGAAAAGTATTCGATGTGGCTGTTGATTTACGTGAGGGCTCTTCTACTTTTCTTCAATATCACGCTGTCACTCTTACAGAAGAAAATTCTCGTACATTTTTAATTCCAGAAGGCTTTGCTCACGGCTTCCAAACATTAAGCAAAAATTGTGAAATGCTCTATTTTCATACCGAAACATATCACCCAGATAGCGAAGGGGCATTGAACGCTACGGATACACACATCAATATAAAATGGCCATTAGAGATTACAGAGCGATCAGAGCGCGACCAATCTCATTCAATAATTTCGAGTTCATTTAAAGGAATACGATTATGAGATGTCGTCACTGTAAAACTGAGCTTACACTTCAACTAGTCAACTTAGGTAGTTCTCCACTATCTAATGCCTACCTTACAGAGCAGACACTACATATACCAGAGAAATGGTTTCCTTTGCGAGTCTTAGTTTGTGAGGCTTGTTGGCTGGTACAAACAGAAGACTTTGCCCAAGCAGAAGAATTATTTGATAAAGACTACGCTTACTTTAGTAGCTTTTCAACAAGCTGGCTAGAGCATGCAGAGCAGTATGTGAAAGACATGACTAAACGTTTTTCTTTGGATAAACATAGTCATGTAATAGAAGTAGCAGCTAATGACGGCTACTTGTTGCAGTATGTAAAAGAGCGCAATATTCCATGTACAGGGGTAGAGCCAACAGCTAGTACAGCTAACACTGCTCGTGAGAAAGGTATTGATATTTTAGAGGAGTTCTTTGGTGTAAAGTTAGCTCAACAATTAGTTGAACAAGGTAAGCAAGCTAATCTTACTGTCGCTAATAATGTTTTGGCACATGTCCCAGATATTAATGATTTTGTTGCGGGATTTTCTATATTGTTAAAACCAAATGGAGTGGCAACATTTGAATTTCCACATTTACTCAAATTGGTTAATGAAAATCAATTTGATACCATCTATCATGAGCATTTTTCATACCTTTCATTAACTGCATTAGAAACTATTTTTAAAGAAAATGGATTGCAGGTATTTGATGTTGAGGAGTGTGCAACACATGGCGGTAGTTTGCGATTATTCGCTCAGCGTTCTGATACGGGAGTGCGGATAGTGTCAGAGCAATTAATCGAACTGAGCAAGAGAGAAATAGATGCAGGGATGAATAATAGCAACTTCTACAAAAACTTCCAAAAGAAGGCGAATATAGTAAAAGATGATTTATTAAACTTTTTAATAAAGGCTAAACAAGATGGAAAAAAAGTAGTTGCATACGGTGCTGCCGCCAAAGGGAATACTTTAATGAACTACGCAGGGATCAGGTCAGATTTAATTTCTTATGTAGTGGATAGAAGTCCAAGCAAACACAGTAAATATATGCCAGGTAGTCGCATTCCAATTCATACAGAGCAGTTTTTAAAATATGATAAGCCAGACTACGTGTTAATACTGCCGTGGAATTTAAAGAGCGAAGTAATAAAACAATTAAGTTATATTACAGAGAATGGTGGTAATTTTGTGGTTGCCGTACCAAAATTGGAAGTTATCTAATGAAGGTGCTTGTGACAGGGGCTACAGGATTTATAGGTAGTTATTTAATTCGTAAATTGCTAAAGAGTAAAACAAATCAAATAGTGGCAACTTCAAGAAGCATTGACAAAGCAAAGAAATCTGATTGGTTTTCTAAAGTTGAATATATTGAGTACGATGTTAACGAAGGTACTGGTGAAAATCTGTATGATTTTTTTGGTAAACCTGATCAACTAATCCATTTAGCATGGGAGGATTTATCTGACTACAGCAGTCCATCTCATATAGATGTAATTTTACCTAATCATTGTGAATTTATTGAAAGTATGATTGCAGGCGGATTAAAAGATATAGTTATTACAGGAACCTGTTTTGAATATGGGATGATTGAAGGTTGTTTAAATGAAAATATAGAGACAAAACCAGAAAATCCATATGCCATAGCTAAAGATAGACTAAGAAAATTTATTATCGAGCTCCAGAAAAAACACAATTTAAATTACAAGTGGATTAGGTTGTTTTATATGTATGGTGAAGGACAATCAAGAACATCATTAATATTTCTTTTAGATAAGGCGATAAAAGATAAAGACAAGGAATTTAATATGTCTGGCGGCGAGCAAATTAGAGACTTTTTACCTATTGATGAAGTGGTTAGAAATATAGATTTAATTATCAAGCAAAATATATATTTAAATCAATCTATTAATTGTTGTAGTGGAAATCCGGTGTCAATAAAAAATTTAGTTGAGCGTTATTTAGAAGAAAAAAGATACGATATGAAGTTAAATTTGGGAGTCTATCCATATCCAGATTATGAGCCAATGAAGTTCTGGGGTAATAATTCAAAATTAGAAAGAATAAAAAGAGGCTATCAGTAATGGATAAGAAATATAAATTACTTTATTGTCAGAATGATTTCCCAGTATTTCAGAATCGAATATACAAAATTGAAAAAGAAGCTGTAAACTGCCAAAAAGGAAGTGTTCGTTTGGTGTACTCGCCTGAAGATGCTATGAATGTACTACCTGAAGGATCTACCATAATCGTAATGAATCCCAATTACATGAAAGAGATAAAAGATATCACTAAAAATAGATATGTATGTATATCAGTTGATTGTAAAGAATTTTGAATTAACTAAACTTATAGGAAAATAATAATGGATAATAGTAAGATCGAACAATTTGAGAAAGATAGAGATAGCTTAGTAAAGTCATATGAAAAGAATAATAAATTAAAAAAAGTGTCAGATAGTTTTCTAGAAGAGTCAGCTAATGCAAATTATTCATATAATTTTAGCTGGCTAGGAAGACCTATAATTCAATACCCTCAAGACATGATTGCTATGCAAGAATTAATATGGAAAGTAAAACCTGATTTAATCATTGAAACAGGCATTGCACATGGCGGATCTTTAATTTTCTCTGCATCTATGTTAACTCTATTAGAAAGTTGTGGGGAGATAGAAGAAGGTGAAGTGTTAGGCATAGATATCGACATTAGAGAGTATAATAAGAAAGCCATAGAAGACCATCCGATGGGCAAAAAAATTACAATGTTTGAGGGTTCAAGTATTTCCAATGAGATGGTCGCGAAAGTGCATGAGTTTTCTAAGAGAGGCAAAAGAATTTTAGTTTGCCTAGATAGCAATCATACCCACGATCATGTATTGGCTGAGTTAGAAGCTTATGCCTCTCTCACCAGTATGAGTAGTTATTGTATAGTATTTGATACATTAATTGAAGATATGCCGCAAGGATTTTATGATAGACATTGGGATAAGGGTGATAACCCAAAAACAGCAGTTTGGGAATATCTAAAAACACATCCTGAATTTGAGATTGACAAGAGTATTCAAAATAAATTATTAATTACAGCTGCTCCAGATGGGTACTTAAAGCGGGTAAGCTAAAAATGAAAAAAATTCGCCTCCTTCATGTTATAACTCGACTTCCAATAGGTGGGGCAGAGCGCTTAATTCTGGGAATTTTAAATTATTTAAATAGGAATCAATTTGAATCAATAATCTGCTGCATCCAAGATCGTGGCGAGCTAGCTAAAGAAGTCGAATCTATGGGTGTGCCTGTTATTTCACTCGAATTAATGAATAGAGGGGGATATGATCGCCGTGTAGTGCCTGCATTACGATTACTTATGCGTAGCAAGAATATTGATTTAGTTCATACACATCTTTATCATGCAAACTTATATGGTCGTCTAGCAACCCGTAAAGAAAAAATCCCTGTAATATCAAGTGTTCATAACACATACGCCAAACAAAAATGGCATCGTAATATGATAAATAGATTTCTTGCTCGCTATACATTTTGTATTACTGCTGGTTCACTAGATGTTGAAAAAGATTTAATTAAAATAGATCATATAGCAAAAAATAAAATTATCACCATTTCTAACTCTATTGACTTAGAAAGAATAAAATCTAATTTATCGCCATCAAAAGCAAAGGAACTATTAGGAATAGATAGTACAGATATCGTAGTTGGTACTGTTGGAAGAACAGAAGAGCAAAAAGGTCATAAATATTTATTAGATGCAATATCTAATTTAAAAAATACAACTGATATTTCTAATTTTAAATTATTGCTTGTTGGCGATGGGACTCTTTTACCTTCACTAAAATTATTAGCAAAAGAATTAGGTATTTATGATTTATGTATATTTACTGGAAATATATCAGAATTGGGTGATATATATCGCGCTATAGATATATTCGTTATGCCTTCTCTCTGGGAAGGCTTATCTCTATCTATGTTAGAGGCTATGGCGGCTAATATTCCAATGATTTCAACAGATGTTGGTGGTGCGCGGGATGTATTAGGAGATAGCAAATGGGGAATAATAGTAAATCATGGTGATCCTGTAGAAATATCTACGGCTATTAAAAAATTAATTCAAAATCCCAACTTACGAAATAAAATGGCCATTTCAGGCGCAAAAAGGGTGCGTAGTAAATATAGCATCAAAATAATGACAAAACGACTTGAAACTATTTACATTGATGCAATAAAATAGTAATATACTAGCACCTATGAATACTACCCTTATCAAATCCACTCAATCCATAGCCATCATTGGTGCGGGTGGTTTTTTAGGCAAACACCTAACAAAAAGTTTGTCATCACAAATCTATGATCTACGCTGCTTTGATCATAATTTAATTGGTATCGACAAAACAGAAGGCATCCAATGGATTGAAGGGGACATATCTAGCTCATCATTAATAGAAGCTATAAATGGATGCAGTACTGTCATACATTTAGCGAGCACATCCACTCCATCCACTGCAGATAAAAATATATCTGAAGATGCAAAAAAGAACATTCAATCATCGCTCCACCTTTTTGATCAATGCGCTGCGTCTGGAGTAAAAAGAATAATATTTATCTCATCTGGTGGAACAGTTTACGGCTCACCAGATATTATACCAACCCCCGAGTCAGCACCTACATATCCAATAACAGCGTATGGAGTCACCAAATTAACCATAGAAAAATATCTTGATATCTATTTGAGGCAAAAAGATATTGACTATAGAGTATTGCGTGTCTCTAATATTTATGGACCACTACAAACAGCACAAAATGGGCAAGGTGTCATCGCCTCATTCTTATCTAAAATAATAAATAATCAACCTATAGAAATATGGGGGGATGGAAGTATTACTCGAGACTATATTTTTGTAGATGATGTGATTGATGCTATTATCTCCTGTATTGAAGATGATGGGCCACATAAAATATTTAATATTGGCAGCGGAAAAGGTACTAGTATAAATAAAATAATACAGTTGATAGAAAATACTACAGGAGTAAAGGTGCAAAAAAAATTAAAGCCTGGAAGAAAAGTTGATGTTAAAACTAATATTTTAGATTGTAGTCTAGCTAATGAGCAACTTAAATGGCATCCACAAACTTCTCTTGCAGATGGTCTAAAAGAAACATATACGTGGATTAAAAATATTTGTAGATATACAAATATTAGGCGTTCCTAATAAAATAGAATACAAGAGCATATAAAATGAAATTAAAAAAATTTTTGAAATTTTGGTACTATTCTAAAAGCTACACTTTTGCTAGGCTAGCAAAATCTTCTATACATAAAATAGTATCCCATACTGCAAAAATATCAAATGAAATAATTAATATTTCATTTAGAACAGGAACAGAAGATGCGCATGTATTATATGAAATACTTTTTAGAGGTAAAAAATCTGATTATTTTTCAAAAAAACTCCCTCCTGAAGATAGCATAAAAACAATTTTAGATATTGGTGCAAATATTGGCGCTGCCCCCCTGTGTCAGGATACCTGTCCGCTCAGTAATTTGAGCATTCAAACCAAAGCAGGAGGCGGAAAGTGAATAAAAGATGTCTAAATATAGCCAAGAGCTACAGAAGAAACTGATAGAGAAGATGATGCCACCAAACTCACAAACTGTACAACAGATAAGTCAGGAAAGCAGTATTCCTTATGGTACTCTATATGCATGGAAAACCAAATACCAACAAAAGGGGATATCAGTGCCAGCAGACTCATCAAATCCAGATAAATGGAGTGGTAAAAACAAACTAGCGGTTGTAATAGAGACAGCCTCTCTAAATAGTGCAGAGCTATCTGAATACTGCCGTAAAAAAGGTCTATATCCAGAACAGATAAGTAGATGGAAAGATGGAGCAATTTCTGGCAATGAAAACAGTAGTAAGCTGACAAAAGCTAATAAAAAAGAGCTTCAACAGCTAAAGAAAAGGAATCATAAGATTGAAAAAGAGCTAACTCGTAAAGAGAAAGCCCTAGCGGAAGCCGCCGCCCTACTCATACTCCAAAAAAAAGCTCAGGTTATCTGGGGGGGAGTAGAGGAAGAATGATTAAACCAACAGAGAGAAAGAGAGCAATCACC
>Ga0209045_1002249_pt1 | contig 14641 bp, 10 predicted proteins | sample SaaInlLV_10m_DNA_4_FD_184664 | JGI IMG/M metagenome (GOLD analysis project Ga0209045, IMG submission 184664) | Marine microbial communities from expanding oxygen minimum zones in the Saanich Inlet - Saanich Inlet SI072_LV_200m_DNA (SPAdes) (version 2) | ecosystem: Environmental > Aquatic >...
AAAGATATAAAATGGGGCGAATTACCCTTCGGATACCAAAAAACAGATTACAACATAAGATGTTATTACCGCGATGGAAAATGGGGAAAGCTTGAGGTTTCTTCTTCTGAATATGTGAATATGCATATTGCAGCAACATGCTTGCATTATGGACAGGAATCTTTTGAAGGAATGAAAGCTTTCAAAGGTAAAGATGGAAAAGTTAGAGTTTTTAGATGGGAAGAAAACCATAAAAGAATGAATAATTCTGCATTTGGTATCATGATGGCCGAACTTCCACCTGAAGTTTTCAAACAAGCTGTTTTTAAAGCCGTTAAAATGAATATGGATTTTGTTCCACCCCATGGTACAGGAGCAGCCTTGTATATTAGGCCATTATTGATTGGTTCTGGTCCTCAGATTGGTGTCAAACCCGCTAATGAATATATGTTCATGGTTTTTGTTACACCGGTAGGGCCTTATTTTAAAGAAGGATTTACTCCTGTTGATTTCCTATTGACAGAAGAATTTGATCGAGCAGCTCCTCAGGGAACTGGAAATATTAAAGTTGGGGGTAACTATGCTGCCAGCTTAAGAGCAATGAAAAAAGCCCATGATAGTGGTTTTGCCAATGTGCTCTTCCTTGATTCTAAAGAAAAAAAATATATTGATGAAGCTGGCCCAGCTAACTTCTTTGGTATTAAGAATGACACCTATGTTACACCAGAGTCTCCTACGATTCTGCCATCAATAACCAATAAAAGCCTTTGTACTATTGCGGAAGAATTGGGTTTAAAAGTTGAAAGACGACCCATTCCTAAAGAAGAACTGGGTGAATTTGAAGAAGTAGGAGCATGTGGTACGGCAGCAGTAATTTCTCCTATCAAAAGGATTTATGATGATGCTACTGGAGCAGATTATTTATATTGTAAAGATGGTAAACCAGGTAAATGGTCAGTAAAATTGTATGAACATTTGCAAGGTATACAATATGGCGATTTGGAGGATAAATACGGCTGGATAGAATTTGTAGACTAATAAAAATGTAAATATAGAAAAGGTTGTCATGGTTTGAGCCTGACAACCTTTTATTAATTAAAACACGATTATGGAGAAGAGAACTATTGTTAAATTACCAGGTGATGGTATTGGAAAAGCAGTACTTGATGAATGTATCAAGGTATTGGATGCTGCAGGCTTTAATGCTGAATACGTAGAAGGTGATATAGGATGGGAGTTTTGGTGTAAGGAAGGAAATCCTTTGCCTCAACGAACAATTGATCTGATCGAGAAACATAAGATTGGGTTATTTGGTGCCATAACATCAAAACCAAAAGATGATGCATTTAATGAGTTATCTCCCGAATTGCAGAAAAAAGGATTGGTTTATTCCAGTCCGATAGTAGGATTGCGTCAGCATTTTGGCTTGGATATTTGTCTGAGACCTTGTCGTTCCTACACAGGAAATCCATTGAATTTTATCAGAAGGGGGCAAAATAACAGCATTGAAGAACCACAAGTTGATGTTGCTATATTCAGACAAAATACAGAAGGATTGTATGGGGGAGTAGAATGGTCGAATCCGCCTGCACAAGTTTATGATGCATTAATGACACATCCAAAATTCAAGAAGAATTTTGGTAGCACTCCTGTTGAAGAAATTTCAGTTTCAACACGTATTTTTACAAAAAACGCAACTGAAAGAATTATTCGTGCTGCTTTTGAACATGCGGTTAAGTTCGATTATAAATCAGTAACAGTTTGTGAGAAGCCCAATGTCATCAGGGAAACTTCTGGCATGATGTATAAAATGGCACAGCAAATTCAAAAAGCTGATTATCCTCAAATTGAACTGTGGAATACCAATATCGATGCACAAATGATGTGGTTAACCAAAAATCCAGAGATTTATGGTGTTATTGTCGCAGGTAACATGTTTGGCGACATTGTTTCAGATGGATTTGCTGGCTTAATAGGTGGACTTGGTTTTGCTTGTAGCGCTCAAACAAATCCAGATAATGGAATTGCCATTTTTGAGCCTACTCATGGTAGTGCACCGAAATATGCAGACTATCCTGTTTCGATTGTTAATCCAATTGCTATGATTGAATCGGCTTGTATGATGTTGGAATATATTGATGAAATTGAAATTGCGACCAAAATTCGAAAGGCCGTAGCTGAGGTAGTTACTGAAGGAAAAGTTCGAACTTACGATATGATGAAGATGACTGGAAAAGCAGATGTTATTAACAATGGTGCTGCATCCACTCAAGAGATGGCAGCTGCCATCATTAATAAGTTTAAAGCATAGAATGTAGTTATTGAGCAATCAATAATATAAAGAAATGGGTGTGTGATTTAGGTCATTACACCCATTTGATTTATAGGCTTTTACAATTAATTACATATAGGTAATTAATTGGTTATTATTAACAATATTACTAGGTGGTAATTAATTGAGATGTGTTGAATAACAGTCCTTTATAAAATGAAACTGATTATTGTATTTTTGTAGGAAATTGTTTTTATAATTATTAAGAAATTGATTTACCAATTTGAAATATTCAGGAATTTAGGTTTCACAGAGAAACGAACTTTAATACTTCATCTCTTTTTTTCATTTATTGAGGGTTTAGCTCTAGGTGTTTTTGCTTTAAACGAGTTTGTGTTTATTCGCAGTTTAAAAGGTACCGATTTTCAATTAGGGCTTCTCTTTTTAATCATGAACTTTGTTTTGCTTTTCTCAGTAGTGTTTACTGAGTTTCTAAAAAGATATAAAAACAAACGTAAACTATTAATTTATGTTGCCTTATTGACCAGGCTGCCTATGTTATGTTTTCTGCTTTTTCCAAAGGATTTACAAATTCTTCTTTCTTCAGAATTTTACCACCTAATGTTTATTGCTATATTCTTTATTTACTATTTAGCAAAACCAGTGGTTCTGCCGATTATCAATTTGTATTTAAAAAACAATTACAAGGATCAGAATTTTGGAAAATTATTCAGTTATTCGACCATGATAAACAATGCAACTATGATAGTTGCAACTTTTTTGTTCGGCTTGCTTATGGATTTTGATTACAATTGGTATCGAATTGTTTATCCATTTCTTGGTATTTTGAGTGTCGTATCTATAGTACTGCTTAGTTATATACGTGTTGATATTATTCATACAGTAATCAAAGTGCCTTTTAAAATAGCTTTGGTCAATTCAATTAAAAACTCATTTCAAATCCTAAAATCAAACAAAGCTTATCGGGATTTTGAAATCGGTTTTATGCTATATGGTTTTGCCTGGATGACATGTTTTACAATAGTTCCAAAGTTCTATAGTGAGATTTTATTTCTAAATAACACCGCTGTTGCTTTCTATAAAAACTTCTACTATGCAATTGCAATAATTTCATTGCCATTTTTTGGGCGCTATTTAAGTAAAATTGATCCCAGAAAATTTGCAGTGCTCAGTTTTTCCTTTATGCTTTTAACTATTCTATTTTTGGCATTGACCGAATATATTCCTTTCTATTTCGAATTTCGAACAATCAAAGTATATTATATGCTTATTGCTTCGAACCTTATGTATGGATTGTTTGCTGGTTCTATGCCATTGATATGGGGAATCGGATCTGCTTATTTTTGTAAAGTTAATGAGACAGCCGATTATCAAGCAGTTCATTTAAGTTTAGTTGGAGTAAGAGCAGGTTTTGCACCCATAATTGGAATTATTTTGCTTCAAGCTTATAACTATTCAGTTACGTTTAGTGCTGGTATGGTAGCTTTACTAATTGCAATTATTTATATGAAGTATAGTCAAAGAATAGCAAGTAAAAGCTAAATCACAAATAAGAAAGATTCTATTCCTTTGTTTTGGGGATAACTTTTCGTTTAATAAGGCTTTTAAAACAGTCAATATTAATACTTTTGCTGATATAATAAATTAATTGAAACTAGCAGTTTCAGAAACAAAACGAGCGATTTTTAGTCAATTCTACTTACTGGTAGATATAAATTGCAACGATTAGGTAACCTTTTACTGAACACAGGAATAAATTTACAAATGCATCTTTCTGAGGACGCTCTTATAGAAGGCATAAGACAACACGATAACAGTGTACTTCAATATATTTATAAGAAATATTTTGAAACAATTAGAAATCTGATCAAGAAAAATAATGGAAATGATGAAGATGCTCAGGATATTTTTCAGGAAGCAATTATCATTATCTATAAAAAAATAAAGGAGGAAAAATTAGAATTAAGTTGTTCATTAAGTACTTATCTTTATTCAGTTTGCAGGCTTTTATGGCTCAAGCAACTGGAGAAAAAAAGAATCAGAGGTGAGACATTTGGAAACGGAGAAGAGATAGCGGAGTTATCATCAGTTATTGGAAGCAACTTTGAAAAAAATGATGAGTATAAATTATACCAATATCATTTTAACAAACTGAACAAAGATTGCCAGAAGGTATTAAGATTGTTTTTGGAAAAAGTTCCATTACGCGAAATCGCTGAGATTATGGGGTACAAGACTGAGCAATATGCAAAGAAAAGAAAGTTCGAATGCAAGAAAAAACTTGTAGACAGTATCAAGAATGACTTAACTTTGAGAAACAAAGACCATCATACCCAAACTAAAAACTAACATAATGAATGCCCACCACAACCAAACAGACATTATAGAACGCCACCTAAGTTCTGACCTAAACCCCGAAGAACAACTTTGGTTTGAAAATGAACTTAAAAACAATCCAAATTTTGCACGAGAAGTATTATTGCACAAAGACATTAATGGTGCTATTCTCGATTTGGATATTGTTAACCTTCGATCAAAATTGAATAGCATTGAAACGGATGTAACAAGCAAAAAATCCTTTACAAAAGAGTTTTTCCAATTTAAATGGCAATACATTGCTGTAGCTGCTTCTATAACTCTAATGGTTTCGTTTGGATTAAAATTCGTCTCTCAATCGAATTACACGAATGATGAGATTTTCAATATGTATTATCAAAGTTATGAAGCGAATGGGATTGTTCGTTCTGCTAGTACGAATATAGATCAAGATTTGAGTGATGCCTTAGCACTATATAATGATAAAAAGTACAATGATGCACTTGTATTATTCAATCAGATTTTAGACAAAGATTATTCTAATATTTCTGTTCATTTATATGCAGGAATATCAAATATGGAATCTTTTAGCTATAAAAAGGCTATAGAATCATTCCAGTTAATTATTGATCATCAAAATAATCTTTATGTTGAACAAGCGGAATGGTATATGGCTATTTGTTATTTAAAAATGTATCAAAACGATGTTGCAAAATCCATGTTCGAAAAAATTGCTTATGAAGATAGTAGTTATCAGGAACAAGCAAAAGATATTTTGAAGAAATTATAAATTATAGGGTCAGCTTAGCTGGCCTTTTTTTTTGCTTTGATAGCAATAAAACCCACCACAAGTAATAATAAGAATCCACCAAAATAATACGGAAGTAAACTTTTTAGTTTCACGGGACTTCCAATCATTACGTAGGCCGACCAAAAATAGGGATGAGCTTTAAGCTTATCTGCATTCTGTAAATATGTAAGCTTAGCCTGCCAGAGCGCATAGTCCGAAGATTTGCTTCTTGCAAATAGTTTATAAAAAGATGTCATAATCTCAAGTCCAGATTTGTCCTCAAGTGCCCAAAGTGTCATAATGATGCTGGGGCATCCTGCACTGATGAATCCTCGTGCCAGACTCATCACTCCTTCGCCTGCCTGAAGTGCGCCAGATCCTGTGTTGCAAGCACTTAATACGGCTAGCTTTGCATTTAAGTTCATATCATATAACTCATAGGTATTCAGCATGCCATCTTCCAATGAATCATTATTCAAATAGAAAACTAATTTGGAAAACATCGGATTATCATTGTTCACTATGGTATGCATGGCTAAATGCAAAACACCATAATCTGAAGCAATATCTTTAAATACACCTTCTGTAGCTTCAGCTCCTGAATATGCTTTTCCACGCATGCTTTTTACTATTTGCCTAATTTCATCTACTACACCAGGTAAGTTAACGAGGTATTTTTTGTAATCTTTTATACTTTCCGACCTCTCTGCATTTAAGTGATCATAATTCCCATATTCAGGAGCCATGGCTAATAGTTTCCTGGAGGTTTTTCGATTTTTTTTGAAATCTGTATAACTCAATGTTGCGGAGTATGAATAGCGAATATTAAAACGTTTAATTAAATAGTCCAATTTTCTATAATCTAGATTTAATTTCTTGGGTTTTGAACTTAACAAAACTTCAAAGGGTATATAGAAAAGAACATGATCAGGAATGATTGTTAACTTCTTAAAATTATTGTTTTTGAGGAAATTGTCTAGTATTGTTTCATAAATGATGGAAGAAGATTGAACATAAGCCACATAATTTTCATAGGCATTGTTTCCAAATTCACCTGAAATTAAATTATTCCGAATGATATTAACATGATTCACAAATTCATCACCCACATAAATTATTTGACCTTGGATACCGTTTTTGGTAATCAACAAAGCAATAATAACAGTGTCACCAATAACATATTCAATTAGTGCTTCATCCGTATTTAGTTGCGATTGTACATGTTCAAGTGCTATTACTGAAGTCTCATATTTCAAATTAAAATAGCTAGGGTACTTTTCTTTGTATGTAATAATAATCTTTTCTTGCTGCTGTGTTAAATCAAATACTTTTTTTTGCCATCTATCAATCATTGATTTATCAGGGAATTCTGCTTGATCTTCTTTGTAAATCAACTCTCTGTATGTAGAAAGTTGTTTATTGATGTCCTTTTCCTGGTCGCTTATTTCTGCAGGAATATTACTAATACTTTTGGCGTCAAAGTCTTGCAGTGATGATAATAATATTGCTGCTTTACTTTTTTCAGCGATGTTAAATGCTTTTATTAAATATTGCTGGTCTTTGGTGATATGATGTAGTTGAATGGCAATTTGAGCTGATAAAACAGAATATTTTTTTTGATTGGAAGAAATAAACAGTTTGCTTTCTTCACTACTATAGTCAACTTGAATTATCTGAGATAGTTGGGTTGCTAGATCTAATGTAGACAGAGACAGCAACAATTTCTTGGAATTATTACCATCTGCCAAGGCAAAAAGTGCTTCAGCTTTTTTCTGAAAAATACTTAATAGGATAAGTGATGATGAGCTATGATTGATTCCTGGATTAGATTCAATTCGTTTGTCATCAAAATCAGGAATTACCTGTGTAAATGCATTTTGCAATAAACTCAAGCATTTATTGAGATCTTTATTAAAGTAATAATCAGCCAAACTAATTGTTGATTTAGCAACATAGGGGTGTTTGTTCCCATATAGTTTTTTGTATATTTTGTTTGCATTTGTAAGTCTTTGTAGGGCCTCGCCATCTTTTTTGACGCTTAAACAAAAAATCCCATAGCTTAAATTAGCATTGGCTAATTCAATGTTTTCAACTTCAGATTCTTCAACCTGTTCAATTTGTTTTTGATAGAATTTTTCAGCCTTTTCGATTTCTCCCAACTTTGTATAGCAAATTGCCATATTGCCATATGGTAATTCTATATCAATATTTTCCCAAAATTCTTCTTTTATCTGAAAACATTTTTCTAAATACGCTATTGCATCTTCATATAATCCGTAACTAATATAAACACCAGCCATGTTTATATAAATGGAATATTGTTTAGCATATTTGCTTGCAGGATCCTTATCGGCTAGTGCAAGAGAATTTTTGTAGTATTGTAAAGCATGACTTAAATCGCCTAAAATCCTATAAATATTGCCAATATTTGAATAAATACTGTAGAGCTGAAGGTCATTCTGACCAAAAATATTGATAAAGATCTTTTCAGCACGCTGATAAGAAATTAGGGCTTCTTCGTAATTGCCTATGTTTTTATGCAATACTCCAAAATTTGCGTAAAAAACACCCAGCTGATAGTCCTTGTCGGTCAGAATCTCGTCATTAATGTTTTGACTTTCTATATAATAATACAAGGCGCTGTCAAACATTTCCTGTTGGTAGAATAATCGCCCAATATTTTGGTATATCATGGCCAGCTGCATATCTGGTTTTGCCTGGTTAGAAAGTTTGATATGCAATGCCTTATTAAAGCTTTCAATAGCACTTTCGATTTGACCGATGGCTTGATATATAGTTCCTAAGTTGGTATAGGTCTTAAATAGGGCAGGAGCTTTAATCCCTTTTGATTTCTTTCTATATTCTATTGATTTCAATGAATAACTACTTGCATTATTAACATCTCTTAAAAGTAAATGAATGCCTCCTAATTCATGATACAAGTCAGGATATATATGTTTCGAAAAAGTTTGTGTCTCATCAAGCTTATTTTCAAGTGCAGTTAGAATTTGATTTGAGGCTTGATAATCGCCTAAATGTTTTAGGTTTTTACCATGTTCCAGGTGCAGTTTTGCCAGACTATAGGAGTTAATAATTGAATTTTCTTTAATAAAAGGATTTAAGATTTTGTTAATTCCTTCAAAATCTTTGTCAATGATTTTTTTATTTATTTCTAATAAAAGATTTCTAGAAGTAATTGTGTCGGTTTGGACTGCAAGTAATTGTGCATAAGTCAAAAACAAGAAGGATGCAAGAAGGCTAATTATCTTCAATGATTTATTAATGCTCATCTTATAAGTCCTATTAAATAACAACAACATGAATGAATTGTATTAAGTAACAATATTAAAAATTTCATGGGTCTGCTAGCGTAATAATTGTCTACAAACGAACATTTTTCGGTTGATAAGTAATAGATTTTGACTCTCAAATTATACAAATTGTTAATAAAGTTGCTAATTAAATATATATATGCTTATATTTGTTAGCAATTATGTTGTTTGAGTGTCCAAAATGTAGATCGGAATTGATTGTTAAGGCAGGAATAGTCCTGTCAAGACAGCGTTATAAATGCAATCATTGTGGATATTTTTTTTCTGTGAATAACAGGGGAAGGGCTAATCATATTAAAAGGCATGCAATCTATCTTTATTTGGAAGGTAAAGGCCTTAGGGCAATAGGTAGGATGCTAGGTGTGAGCAATGTTGCTGTCTTGAAATGGATACGAAATTATGTTGATAAAACGCAAATTTTACGTAATGATCCGCGCCATGTTGATAAGATAAGTTATGATGAAGTGGAAGAATTTATTAAAAAACGCAAATCGCTTGTGGATAGTGGTTGGCTTTTGATAGGTGTTGATGAGAACAATCCCGTAACATGTTGGATAACAAATAATAAGAAGTTTTGACTTATCCACAATGAAAAATATATAAGGTTAGCAAAAAAACAATTAATTGGAAAAAATAATTGAATAAAGGTAACCTTTTGAAGGTATAGCGAATATAGTAGCGCTTAAGACTTTTTTACTGTCTGATTTGGTAGAACAGGCAGTACTTTGTTAACTTTTTAAAATGTAGTTATGAAAGGAACATTTCAATCCTTGTCTAATGACGAACTCTACAATGTAAGAGGTGGACTGTTGGATGGTAAGAAGAAGCCACCACCAGAAGGAACCGTAATTGTAGAAGACATAGACATCTGGATCCCAGTTGTCTTGTAGGCAATTTCATTAAAATTTATGGCTTAGGCTTACCACTGTTCGTCTTAAGTACACTTGCTAGTAGTTTCTCTGCTAGCAAGTTTTTTTTTGCTCTCATTTCATCAGATATTCACAAAACTGCGTATAACTTTATTAAGGAGAATTTATAAGCCTTGTTATTTTTGACAGTAGTCAGAGTAGGCTAAGAATTCATTTATGGCAAAATTTCCATTTTATAATCAGTTAGACGCAATGGATTGTGGTCCGAGTTGTCTGCAAATGATTTCCAAATATTATGGAAAAACCTATTCTATTCAAACTTTGCGTGATAAATGTTTTATTACACGTGAAGGAGTTTCTCTGCTTGGAATTAGTGATGCTGCTGAATCCATTGGACTTAGATCTAAAGGAGTCAGGATTAATTTTGAACAGTTAAAAGCGGATGTTACCTTCCCAAGCATTATTCACTGGAATCAGAATCATTTCATTATTGTATACCGAATAACAAAAAATAAGGTATATGTGGCCGATCCCGCTCATGGCTTATTAAAATATTCTCACGAGGAATTTGTTAAAAGCTGGATACAGGATGGAAGCGAAAAAGGATTATGTCTGTTAATCGAAAAAGCACCTGACTTTCATTTAGTTGATGATGAAATTATCGATAAATCGGGATTCAAATTTCTTTTTTCCTATGTCAAACCCTATAAAAAATATTTATTTCAGCTAATTACGGGTTTATTAATTGGGAGTTTAGTATTGCTGCTATTTCCTTTTTTAACACAGCAAATAGTCGATTATGGTATTAATAATCACAATATTGGCTTTATTTATTTGGTGTTAATAGCACAATTAATACTTTTCCTTGGAAGAACATCTGTTGATTTTATTCGAGGCTGGATTCTTCTACACATTAGTACGCGAGTGAATATATCACTGATATCTGATTTTTTGATCAAGCTGATGAAATTACCTATAGGTTTTTTCGATATTAAAAAAATTGGCGACTTATTACAGCGCATATCAGATCATACGCGTATTGAATCTTTTATTACTAATTCAACTCTTAGTATTTTATTTTCATTTGTCAATCTCATCGTTTTTGGAATTGTACTTGGTTTTTATAGTTTGAAAATATTAGCAGTATTTATTATTGGTAGCTTTTTGTATGTTTTATGGGTCTATCTTTTTATGAAGAAAAGGAGGGTGCTGGATTATAAGCGATTTAATCAATTAGCAGATAATCAATCGAACCTGATTCAACTTATCACCGGAATGCAAGAAATCAAACTCAATAATTGTGAGAAGCAAAAACGGTGGGAATGGGAGAATATTCAGGCAAAATTATTTCGAGTAAATGTAAAAGGTCTTTCACTTAGTCAGAATCAGCGTGCTGGAGCTACAATTCTCAATGAATCAAAAAATATATTTATCACTTTCATAGCAGCAACTGCGGTAATAGGAGGTAGTATGTCCTTAGGTATGATGCTCGCTGTAGTGTTTATGATTGGTCAATTAAACAGTCCTTTGGAACAATTGATATTGTTTTTGAATAAAGCGCAAGATGCCAAAATTAGTCTTGAAAGATTAGCTGAAATTCATAAAAAGGATGATGAAGAATCGAAAGTAAATGAAAAAATCAGTTTTATACCTGAAGACAAAAGCATTTATATCAATAATTTATCGTTTCAATACGAAGGGCCACAGTCTGAGATGGTATTAAACGACATTAATATTTCTATTCCAGAAAAGAAAGTAACAGCTATAGTTGGAACCAGTGGAAGCGGTAAAACAACCCTTCTTAAATTATTATTGGGATTTTATGCTCCTACTAGAGGTGAAATAAAAGTAGGTGATATTAACCAACAAAGTTTGAATGAAAAAGTATGGAGAAATAAATGTGGTGCAGTCATGCAAGATGGCTTTATTTTTTCAGATACAATCGCAAGAAATGTAGCGATTAGCGATGAAAGAATTGACCAAAAAAGATTTTACAGCGCCATTAAAGTAGCCAATATTCAGCAATTCGTTCAAAATTTACCATTAGGATACAATACCAAAATTGGAGCTGATGGACATGGCTTAAGTCAGGGACAAAAACAAAGAATTCTTATTGCACGTGCAGTTTATAAAAATCCTGATTTTCTGTTTTTCGATGAAGCAACAAATTCACTGGATGCCAACAATGAGAAAATTATCATGAATAATCTGGATGAATTTTTTAAAGGAAAAACTGTAATGGTTATTGCTCACAGATTGAGTACTGTAAAAAATGCTGATCAAATAATAGTTATTGAAAAAGGAAAAGTCATTGAAATTGGAAGCCATTCTGAATTGGCTGAGCGTAGAAGCTCATATTACAACTTAGTGAAAAATCAATTGGAACTCGGTGTTTGATATGAAGGAAAAAAAACTGGAAATACGAAGCGAAGAAGTGCAAGATTTAATGGGGCAAGTCCCCAATTGGCTTATTCGTGTTGGTTCGACAGTTATTTTAATGCTTTTATTGATTTTGATTTTAGGAAGCTGGTTTTTCAAATATCCTGATATTATAGTTTCTCCTGTTAAATTGACCACTCAATTGCCTCCTACAGATGTAGTAGCCAGATCAAATGGAAAGATTGAAGCAATTTTTATTGACGACAATCAGCTAGTCAAGAAAGATGATATTCTGGCCATCATACAGAATCCGGCTAACTATTACGATATTAAAGCTTTGGAAAGTAAATTGGATTCTTTATTACCTTTTTTAGAAGACTTCACACAAGATTCTTATATACTTGTCAATGAGCAATATGAATTAGGCGAACTACAATCCTATTTTTCTGCATTCCTCAAGCAGTACAATAATTATTTACACTTTGTTGATTTAAATTATCATACACAGAAAATTCAATCGCTGAACAATCAAATAAACAGATACAACAGCTATTATGGTCAATTGTACAGGCAGAATAAAGTTTTAGAAGATGAACTTACCATTGCACAAAAGCAATTGGATCGTAATAAACAGTTGCTGGAAAAGGATATAATATCACAGTCAAGCTACGAGAAATTTGAAAGTGCTGTGTTGGACAAAAAGTTTGCAGTTGAAAAAGCAAAAACAGATTTAACAAATACCCGAATCAAAACGCAGGAGATTGAACAACAGATTTTGGATATGCAGTTAAGCGGGAAAGATGATAAGAGTGAACAGCAATTGGATTTAACTGAATCGTTTGATAATTTAAAAAGCAACATAGGGCAATGGATGCACAAATATGTACTTTTTGCTCCTGTTGATGGAACTATTTCGATGACTAAATTTTGGAGCGAAAATCAGAATGTAACAGATGGAGAGGCAGTTTTTGCTATTATTCCTGAAGAGTCATCTGAAGTTATTGCAAAATGCAATTTACCAATAAGAGGTTCTGGGAAAGTGAAAGAAGGACAGAAAGTAAATATCAAGTTTGACAATTTTCCCTTTATGGAATATGGTATTGTAAATGGGCAAGTTAAATCGATATCACTTGTTCCGACTGATAATTATTTTTTGGTTCAAGTTTCACTTCCTGAAGGATTAAAGACATCATATCATAAAGAATTGCAATTTAGCCAAGAGATGACCGGTGTTGCTGAAATTATTACTGAGGAAATAAGATTGTTCAACCGATTGTTCAATCCTCTCAAGTCTTTTATGCATGAGCGATTAAGCAATAAGAGTTAATTACCGATAGCGATTAAACAAACTTCTGTTTTTTGTCCCCTTAAATAGTGCCAACACTTTGGAATAGTCGTTTTTATATATTTTAAAGTTTAATCGATGACCATTTGCACAGCTACATAAAACACATCTTTCTGTTGTACGACCATCAAAAGAGGGAAATAGGCATTTGATACTTATTCCTTTTGATTCAAAATATGCTTGAAAACTACTATCTTTTTTTGAATTTACCTTTGACAGGAAATAATCGGCACAGTCAGTGCAATCATAGTACGCCCAAATAAAACTATCATTCTCAACAATTACACCTATTATATAATTGTCGATTTCTGGGTGAAAATTAAACACATCACCATCTTTTACTACAATATTCTGCCCATATACAGAACTTGAAATGATAAATAGTAATATGAATATAATGTGTTTACGAATAGCGATTAATTTAAGTTTTATGCATAATGAAGGTATTTATATACCAAATCCATTATTTCATTATTTTTCCCGTAAAGATTCTCACTCAAATCAGCATCATTGTATTTCTTCAACTCTGCAGCAATCGACTCAATGTTTCTTTGTGTAAATACATCTTTTGCAGTAAATGCAGTAGCTAATTCCATCAATTTATCTGCAGATTCTGAACAACTGGCTGGTAATTGTTTTAATTTTCGACATACAGCTTTGTTTTTCTCATCAAAAATATTCACTCCGACATACAGTTTTTCTGCAACATCAAGTGCGTCTGGCATTTCAAAACCATAACGAGTTGCTACTGCAAGTCCTGCCATTAATAAATAAATATCAGCTGATCCATCAGGACACCTGAATTCAACAGTTTGTTTAGAAGAAAAATCTCTATCTACTACTTCTTCTAATGGATTCACTTTACTGATCATTTCAGACGCATTACCAAGCCAGCCAAGAGGTACTCTTACAAGAACAGATCTGTTTCTATCGCCCCAGCAAATATTGGTTGGAGCCTCCTGATGTGGAACTAAGCGCAAATATGATGTTGGAATTGTATTTCCAAATGCTGTTAATGCAGAAGACAAGGTAAGTATTCCGGCAATCATTTTTTTTGCGTGATCGCTGAGTATACCATTTTCAACCATTACGCTTTCACCATCTTTTTTCAATCTGCAATGTATATGTAAACCGCTACCTGCTTTCCCAACTGTAATTTTGGGTGCAAAACTTATGGTAACACCATATTTCGATCCCAGCATTCTAAGAATGTACTTAGCCAGTATTAGTGAATTAGCTGCATCTTCCATGTTTGTTGGTTGAAATTCTAATTCATACTGTTCGAATTCAAGTTCCCCTTGTTTGAAATTTCCAACTTCAGAATGTGCATATTTTAAT
>Ga0209045_1002253_pt1 | contig 14631 bp, 7 predicted proteins | sample SaaInlLV_10m_DNA_4_FD_184664 | JGI IMG/M metagenome (GOLD analysis project Ga0209045, IMG submission 184664) | Marine microbial communities from expanding oxygen minimum zones in the Saanich Inlet - Saanich Inlet SI072_LV_200m_DNA (SPAdes) (version 2) | ecosystem: Environmental > Aquatic > Marine...
AATTGTCTAAATAGTTCTGATCCATAATCAAATTTACGATTTTGGACAGAGTTTAATTTACACCCTCATTTACAACTTAGCATACAAACAAAATACGTGTATTATTTCCCAATCCATATTGTCATATGGATTGGGAGGTGATCGCTATATCCACCCTGATATCGAGGTCCTAAATATGTCCGAAAAGGTTTCTTACCAGTATATTTACTATCTTCAATTAATAACCAATCCTGACTAAACAAATCCACATCTGATGGTTTTAATGATAGGGAGGTAGTATTATTCAGCATGTTGGATGAAACAATAAACTGATCGAGCTGGTTCCACTCATAACGGTATTTATAACTTCCTTTTCCTTGTTGTTTAAACTGATAGCAAGTATTATATAAATTGCTTGAAGTAAAGTCAATACTATCAAATCCAGCATTCAAAATTTCTTGTATACTTCTGTCCATTGGTTCATCATTGAAATCTCCCATGATGACAATGTTACTGGAAGCATTGTGCTTTAAAATAGAATCCACTTTTTCTCTCAATACAGATGCCACATAAACTCTTCTTTTTTCACTGACTTCTTTGCCTCCTCTTCTGGATGGCCAATGATTTACAAATAAATGCAATGTATCTCTATTTAACACGACTCCTTTAGCATATAATATATCCCTTGTTCGAATAGAGCTATCAAAAGGAAAAATAATTTTTGTAAAAGCATAGTAAATAGGTTTAAACTTATCCCTACTATACAATAATGCAACATCAATTCCTCTTCGATCTGGTGACTCCTTATGTATTATTTCATATTTATTACTTTTCAGTGGCGTATGAAAAACCAAATCGTCTAATACTTTCCGATTCTCAATTTCACATAAGCCAATAAGATCAATATCATCCCATCCGCCTGTGGCTAAAACCACCTTTGCAATTTTATTTAACTTATCGTAATAACGATAAGAATGCCAGTTATAACTACCGTTAGGTAAAAAATCATTATCATTTGTTCTGGGGTCATCCAGCGTATCAAATAAGTTCTCTACATTGTAAAACATTATATGCAATGATTGCTCGCTATTACCGTATTTCTCTTGATTATCTGAGTTATTCAGCAATTTACAGGAAGAATAACAGAAGGGAATTACAGCAATTAAGTATACTAAATGTAACTTTGAAATGGTTTTCCTTTTCATCTTGCAGATTAATTATTAAATACTGATAATTTTAGTAAATATATAAATAAAGATAATTAAAACAACCAATTATATGCTTAAATCAATGACAGGTTATGGTTCTTCTATTTTTGAAAGTCCAGAATTATCAGTTAAAGTAGAAATAAAAACATTAAACAGCAAAATGTTTGACCTGAAAATCCGGATTCCCTCAAAATACAATGAGAAAGAAATTGTGTTGAACAAACTCATTGAAAAAGAATTGTGCCGAGGTAAAATTGATGCAACGATAAATATTAAGAATGCTGACATTGATGGAAATAAAAAATTATTTAATGCTGCATTATTTAAGGCATATTACAAGGATGTTAAATCCGTTGCCAGTGATTTGGATGAAAAAAATGAGCAAATATTTAGCACCGTATTAAATTTACCGGATGTTTTCACAACTGATATTTCGGATGGCTCAATAGATGAAAAAGAATGGGAGCAAATCTATCAAACGACCAAAAAAGCCATTGAAAACGTAAATAAGTTCCGCACGACTGAAGGAGTGAAATTATCAGAAGAACTCTTACTAAATCTTAAATCCATTGAAGATAAGTGTCAGCAAATTGACGGTTTAAAAGACAATAGAACAGAGGCTATAAACAAACGTCTTCAAGCTAAATTAGCTGAAGCATTAAATGGTGATTACGACAAAAATCGTTTTGAACAAGAAATAATATATTTCCTTGAGAAATTAGATATTACCGAAGAAATTGACAGGTTACACACACATATTTCATACTTTAGAGATGTATTCAATGAAAATGAAAATGGGCGTAAACTGAATTTTATTTCTCAGGAAATTGGTAGAGAGATTAATACCATAGGTTCAAAAGCAAACGACTCTCAAATTCAACAGATAGTTGTTCAAATGAAAAACGATCTTGAAAAAATAAAACAACAATTAGCCAATATTTTGTAATGAATCATCGTAAAATCATCGTATTTTGTGGTCCCTCAGGTTCTGGTAAAACATCTATTGTGAAAGACCTCTTGAACTATTTTTCAGAGTTAGCTTTTTCAATATCTGCAACAACTCGAGACAAAAGGAAAAATGAAGTTGATGGACAAGACTACTATTTTATTCCTCTCACGCTTTTTACTGAAAAAATTACAAAAGGAGAATTTGTTGAATTTGAAGAGGTTTATCAAGATATATATTACGGTACACTTTGGGCTGAAATTGAAAGAATTATAAGCATTGGCAAAATACCTATTCTGGATATTGACGTGTATGGTGCAACTACTATCAAAGAAAAATATAAAACGGAAGCTTTTGTGTTCTTTGTTCACCCTGGAAATGAAGACAATATTTTGAAACGACTAAGCAAGCGTTCAACTGAAAATGAAGAAAGCATGCTAAAAAGATTGGCAAAATCAAGGGAAGAATTGTTATTCGCTAATAATTTTGATCATTGTATTAATAATGATGGTCAACTCAGTGAAACGATTACAGAAGTCAGACGTTTAGTCCAAAGAATAATAGATTTATAAATGAAAATTGGTCTCTTTTTCGGATCCTTTAACCCCATTCATATGGGGCATTTAATCATTGCTCAAAGCTTTATTAATCAAATTGACTTAGATGAGCTGTGGTTTGTTGTCAGCCCTCACAATCCGCTTAAAGATCAACAAGAACTTAATGATGCTGATCTTAGATTAGATCTTGTCCGAGATTCGATAAAGTCAAACGAAAAGTTCAAACTTTGCGATATTGAGTTTTCCTTATCAATACCATCTTACACAATTGATACTTTATCTGAATTACAAAAGAAACATCCTGAGCATAGCTTTGAGTTATTAATTGGTTCTGATTCGCTTGATTCTTTTTCACAATGGAAGAACTACCAGCAAATTCTCAATAATTTTACAACATACGTTTATCCTAGGAAGAAGGATTACAAAATTCCTGAGGAATTCACATCATACTCGATTGAAATTGTAAACTTACCCATATTAGATATCTCCTCCACCCATATCAGGAAACTTCTGGCCAATGGAAAATCAATAAAGTATTTGGTTCCAGAAGTGGTCTATAATTACTTTAATTAAGTAGCTCATTTTTCGATATTTCAAGAATGTGTCATTTTCATTGCACTTTTTGCGTCATTTTGCAAAAAATATCACTCTTCACAAATCATTGATATGGTATTACTTACACTGCTTTCTGAAGGTCCGAAATCATATTAATTTGCAGGTGGGTATAGCGATTTCATAATTTAGCTCCTGTAACAATAAAGAATTTATCATTTTGTCAGCGGTTCTCCGCTAATCGTAAACTTTGAATTTCGCATACAAGCGTGTGCTAAAAACAATAATGCTATGTTTTATACAGTATTAAATACTATATCTATGCCTAAAAAGTCGAAGCTTGAGAAACTGATTCGGACCAACATTATTGGCATAATTACTACTAAATCTGCATCATACAGGATGACAAAATTAGCTGGATTCAAAATTATACTTAGTATTATAATTTTATTATTTGCACAAAGTGTACAATCACAAAACTGTTCTACGCTTTCACCCGCGTTTACCTATACACTATCAAATTCTGGTTGCTCAAGCCCAGATACAATTAGCTTTTCAAATACAAGTAGTGGATCTGGTCTTAGTGGAGCAACTTTCTATTGGAATGTTAATCATACTGCATTTGACACAACTACAGCTAGCACTTCGCCTAATTCAATTAGTAAAACTTCAGGAACATATACAATTACATTAATTTCAATAACAGCTGCATCATGCATCGATTCAGTTTCAAAAACGATAACAATCCGAAATGCTATTAGCCCAAGTTTCACGAATGTCTCAGATACTATATGTTTAGGTTCTGCTATGCTTTTTACCAATTCGACTTCTGGTTCAACTACTGGAAATACGTATAAGTGGAAAGTAGGAAATAGCACTTTTTCATCACATTCAGATACAGCTTCCTATGTATTTTCAACTTCAGGGAATCATGTTATCACATTAAGTATTAAAAAAGGAAATTGCACATATACAACTTCAAAAAATATAACCGTTGCTAGTGGCCGCCAACCTATAAGATTTTATAATAATCTTGGGATAGCCCTACAGACTGTGACCTGGACAAGGTGTCTTACCCTGGTTACAGACCCCGATTCTATAAACCTCACTTTTGCCTCCCCTGACACACTGCTCAATTATACTTTTGACTTTGGAGACGGCAATTCCATTCAAGGAGATACACTTTTACCTTTTCCAAATGGACTCGTATCTCATACCTACCAATCCACCGGAGTCTACGATTTAATTGTTACAACAAATGATTTGAATACTTGCCTTAGAACATTCTATGGTAAAGTAATCAATCTCAGGTATCCTGTAGTGGGAATTGGCGGTCCCGACAACGGTCATTCTAATGGATGTATTCCATTTGTCTCTAGTTTTAAAAACAATTCATCACACGTGTCTGACTGTACTCAGTTTACATGGAACTTTGGTGATGGATCAACAGAAACGTATAATTACACCAATGCAAATGACACAATTTATCATAATTATGTAGTTACAAACTGTAATATTTATGTAACACTTTCGGCTACTAATTCTTGTGGCAGCACGCAAACCACATGGGGGCCAATTAATGCCTATACCAGTGATATAGCAGAAATCAGTGCAAATAACAATGTTTTCTGTCATCCAAATACAACTGTAACTTTACAAAACCTGACCCAATACAATTGCTATAGTGGTACTAAGTTTTTCTATTGGAATTTTGGTGATGGAACCAATACCGGATGGTCTTCAATCGGAATTGGCCAGTCTCACACTTACACCACACCAGGAAAATATACCATTACATTTACAGATAGTAACTTATGTGGTATTGATACTGCCACTGAGGAGATTATTGTATACGGCCCTATTCAAGCTGGATTTATGTATAGCCCCAGTCAACTTGGTTGTATTGATTACATGGTAACTTTTACCGATACATCAGTTGGTGATAGCTTAACTTATGTATGGAATTTTGGTGATGCAACTACATCAACCCAGCAAAACCCAATACATACTTATACGGATACAGGTATTTATATTGTCAGTTTAGAAGTAACTGGCTTATGTGGATCATCTACTGTTTATGACACAATTTATGTTTACAAAAAACCAGTTGCTGAAATAGCAACAATTTCGAATGGCTGTCAACCCTTTACGGTTAGCTATGTCAATAATACCTCCGATTATTCTCCATTTGTGAGTTATGTATGGGATTTAGGTAATAGCAGCAGCTCAACAAATAAAAACCCCAATAGTCAAACTTTTGCAAGCGCAGGCACTTATACAGTGGTTTTGATTGCCAATGACACCTGTGGGTCTGATACTGCTCAAACAACATTTACTATTTACAAAAATCCAATTGCAAATTTTATTGCTGATACCGTTTGTAATGGTAACCTAAGCTCATTTTCCAATCTATCTTCATTGGATACCGCTAGTGGTAGCATTGTTAGTCATAACTGGAATTTTGGAGACAATTCTTCCAGTACGCAAGAAAATCCTCAGCATACGTATGCAACTGCTGGTAGCTATCAAGTGCAATTGGTTGTTATTTCATCTTTCGGTTGTTCCGATACCACTATCAAAACAGTTGTAGTTAAAGAAAATCCTAGTATTACACTCAGTGTTAATCCGAATAATTATGCCTGTAATCTAGCAAGTTTGAACTTTTCATCTACAGCATCAAATAGCAGTAGCAGTATTGATTCTTTCATATGGAACTTTGGAGATGGAAATTCTTCATTCTCTCAAAATACATCACATGTTTACAATACATATGGTAGCTATAGCGTTACACTGACTGTTGTTTCAGGAAATACATGTAATGCAATTCTTAATCAACAAGTAAACATCTACCTGCCACCAGTAGCTAATTATAGTGTAGATACCGTTTGTGAAGGTAATTTCACAAACTTCACAAATACATCGACTACATCAAACGCAGGAAATATTAGCTCCTATCAGTGGGATTTTGATTCAGATGGAACATTTGACAACTCTCTTGAAAATCCTTCTTTTAAATATGCAAGTAGTGGTTCTTATACAGCCAAATTGCATATTACTTCCCAATATGGATGTAGTGATAGCATCAGTAAAACAGTTTATGTTTATGGTCCTATTCAAGCAGCTTTCAGTTATTCTCCTTCAAATTTAGGCTGTAAAAGTTATCAGGTAAGTTTCACAGATGCCAGTGTAGGCGATAGTATTAGCTATTTTTGGAATTTTGGTGATGGAACAAATTCAACATCAAAAAGCCCAAGCCATACTTTTGCTGATACCGGTATATTTATAACCAGCCTAACCGTAACAGGTGTTTGTGGTTACTCCACAGTTTATGAAACCATTTATGTTTACAAAGCACCTGTTGCATCATTTACACAAATTCAAAATGGATGCAATCCTTTTGCAGTCAATTATACAAACACTTCTTCGGAGCTTTCTCCTTATGCTTCCTACTATTGGAATCTTGGAAATGGCTCATCATCCAGCCAGCTAAATCCTTCGGCTGCTACATTTAGTACCCCCGGAACTTATGAAGTAATTCTGGTCGTTAGTGATACATGTGGAATAGATTCATTCAAACAATCATTTACGGTATATAAAAATCCAGTTGCTGCATTTTCATTTGATTCTGTATGTCAGGGGAATCAAACTACATTCCAAGACCTTTCATCAATTGATGTTGGAAATGGAACCATAAGTAGTTATTTATGGATATTTGGAGATGGTGATAGTAGCACTGCTCAAAACCCTGCTCATACATACGCTAGTGCAGGTAATTATCAGGTACAATTATCAATACTTTCTTCGTTTGGATGTTCTGCGAGTATCACAAAAACAGTTCTTGTACAGGAAAACCCATCGGTATCTTTTTCAATGAGCCCTTCCTCACAACTATGTAATTTCACACCTATCCAATTTATTGGATCCGCACAAAATAGCACATCACTCACTGATTCCTTTGTCTGGAACTATGGTGATGGTGCAAATGGAACTGGAAGTAGCAGTACACATTCTTATACCAATTATGGCAACTACAATGTAACACTCACAGCAGTCAGTGACAATGCATGTTCAAATTCATTAAGCAAGCAGGTTGAAATTTTAGTTCCTCCTCAAGCTAGTTTTAGTGCTAGCCCGGTTTGCCAGGGAACGGAAACTCAGTTTACTGATTTATCTGTTACAAACAACAATGAAGCAATAAGCGGTTGCGCCTGGGATTTTGATCTCAATGGAGTAGCTGATGATACCAATAGAAACTCAAGTTACACCTTTAATACATCAGGGAACTTTGATGTTCAGCTTGTTATAACAACTGAATATGGCTGTAAGGATACAGTTATTAATAATGTCACCGTTTATGCAAATCCAACGGTTGCTTTTACTTTATCAAGTCAAAACAATTGTGAGAATTCAACTATAAGTTTGGCAAATAATTGTAGTAATGCCGACAGCTTTATTTGGAACTATGGTGATCAGAGCAGTCTTTATCTGACAAAATCATCTAATGCAGTTACTCATGCATATTCAAATGATGGTACTTATTCAATTAAACTAACGGCCTATAATAATGATGGTTGTTATGGTAGTGATAGCAGTACAATAAATATTTATCCAAATCCGAATGCAGATTTCAGTAGTCCTGATTACAGCAGTTGTGTACCTTTCAGTATTTCTTTTACAAATAATTCACAAGATGCTGACTCATTTGAGTGGTTTGTAGATGGAATATTAAAATCTACAAGTTCCAGTCTATCCAATCAAATTTTCAGTACACCAAACGATACCATTGAAGTTATTATAATTGCTAAAAATCAATTTGGTTGTACAGCTGATACCTTAAAGAAAACATACTTTACTTTAAATAATCCTGTTCCTTCTTTTAGTGTAAATAGCAATCAGGGTTGTGGTCCATTATCAGTTTCTTTTTCAAACAACTCTGCTAATAGTTTAAACTATTTTTGGGAATTTGGCGATGGAAATAGCAGTTCAAGTACAAATCCAACGCATACATTTCAGGCATCAGCCTACAACGATACACTTTATTTGGTTAAACTTTTTGCTTATTCTTCAAGTAATTGTATCGATAGTATCACAGATACCATACACGTTTATGCCTCTCCAATTGCTGGATTTACTCTTGACAAAGAAAATGGATGTGGACCTTTAAATGTATCTTTCACCAATTCTTCAGTAGAAAACCAAAATACATCCGTAGCAAATTCAACACTGAATTATAGTTGGAATTTTGGAAATGGCCTCACTTCAACAACTAAAGACACCAGTGTTCAGTTTGTATCTTCTTTAACACAGGATTCTATTTATACAATTTTATTAAGTGCTACAAACGCTAAAGGTTGTAACAATCAAATTGCGAAGAATGTTAGGGTTTATCCAAAACCAGATGTTAAATTTTACATGACAAGCAATTCAGGATGTGCTCCATTGAATATTTCTTTTGTTAACAATTCCACCCCAAATGATACAGGAACAATTAATGACATGAGCTTTAGCTGGGATTTAGGAAATGGACAAAACAGCACAGCAGTTAACGTAAATACTTCTTATCAGGCATCATTAACAAAGGATAGTTTTTATACTGTTAGTTTGTCTGCTATGAGCGAACATGCATGTCTGGATGTTTTAACAAAAACAGTTCAGGTATATCCAAATCCGGTAAGCTCCTTCAGCATCAATAAATTAAATGGATGTAGCCCTTTGAATGCTACTTTCACAAATACATCCATTCCAAACGACACAGGCAGTATCAATATCATGAATTTCTTTTGGAGTTTTGGAAATGGAATGAGTTCAAACTCGGTGAATGCCAATATTAATTATTTCAAATCGAACTACCAGGATACATCATATAGCATTCAGCTGATAGCATTCAACGAACACAATTGTATTGACACCAGTTATCAGTCAATAACAGTATATCCTAATCCTGCTATACAGTTTAGTTCAAGTATTACAAATGGATGTGGACCATTAAGTGTTTCATTTACAAACCTATCCTCTCCAAAAGATACTGGCAGCATTGACATTATGAACTTCCTTTGGGATTTCAATAATGGATCAACTAGTAGTTTAAAAAATAGTAGTTCATCATTTATAGCCTCTCAAAGCAAGGATACTATGTATCAGGTTAAACTTGTTGGTTTCAGCGAGCACGGTTGTTCTGACTCAACTATTTCAAATATTCGTGTATATCCTGATCCAAAAGTTAGTTTCACTACCAATCAATTGAATGGTTGCGGACCTTTATCTGTATCTTTTACAAATACATCTGACCCTGGTGATACAACTACGATTGATGATATGACCTTTTTCTGGGATTTTGGAAATGGAACGACCTCTTCCACTAAAAACAATACCGTCAGCTTCCAAAAATCAGTAACACAGGATACCGTTTATCAAGTTGTTTTAACAGCTTATTCAGAACATGGTTGTGTTGGATTTGATACTGCTTACATTACAGTATATCCAGATCCTATTGCATTATTTGCAGCAAGTACTGTAAATGGATGTTCACCACTTCAGGTTTCATTCAGTAACCAATCAAATCCAAATAATGGTGGAAGTATTGGCATCATGAATTTTGAATGGACTTTCGGCACAGGTGATTCAAGCGTTGCTCAAGATCCAGCATATACATTTATCAATACACAAAACACCAAACAGCAGTTTAACGTAATGCTTCATGCTTATAGTGAACATGGCTGTGTGGCTAACTATTCAAATCAGATTAGTGTAAGCCCTTCACCTGAGGTTTCTTATTATATCTCAGACTCAGTTGCTTGTAACGACCTGAAAGTCTTTTTTGTAAACACAACAGATCCACACGATCAGGAAGGAATTAACAAGATGAGTTTTGCCTGGGATTTTGACAATGGCATTACTTCCAGCACAAAAGACACCAATGTAACATTTGCTCATTTAGCTAGTGGAACCATTGTTTATGATGTTGTACTTTCAGCCATAAATGCATTTGGTTGCCAGAATAGCTACCAGAATGAAATAACCATTTTTACTGATCCAGTAGCAGATTTTACGTTCAATAACCCAAAAGATTGTGGTAACAATGTAGTGTTTACAAACAGTTCCACTCCAAATGATAACCAGAATTTAGCCAGCATGTCTTTCTCCTGGAATTTTGGAAACCAAAAAGTAAGTACAAAAATTAATGACACTATCTCCTTTATTCAATCTCATGTACAGGATACAAACTTCCTGATTACACTCGTTGCTGTTAATACTTTAGGTTGCAGCGATACTACTTCTAAAAATGTTTTAGTTCATACCAAACCTCAGGTTTCTTTTGCCATGTCAACCAATGAAACTTGTAGTGGTGTAAATGTTAACTTTCTAAATAAATCTAAAAATATAAGCAAGAGTTTATGGATGTTCGGAGATAGCCACACAGATACAATGCAACATCCAAGTCATGCTTACAATAACAATAGCCCAAATGCTTATTTATATAATGTGAAACTCTATGGAGAATCAATTCATGGTTGTCCGGGTGACACATTTACTCAAAATATATTAGTTCACCCAACACAGTCAGCAGGAATCATTACCAGTATTGATTCTGGATGCTCACCACTCAGTGTTAATTTCTACAATAACAGCCACAACTCAAGCCTTTTCCATTGGACTGTTGATAACAGCCTAATTTCAACCAACACCAACCTAAATTACACCTTCCCCGGTAGTACATTACAAGATAGTGTATATACCGTCCGACTAATTGCCCAAAATGGAATAGGATGTATTGACACAGCAGTTCATACGGTAAAGGTTTATCGCAGAACAGTGGCCTCTTTTACAATGCAATCAAACCACGGTTGCAGCCCAACACAGGTAAGCTTCCAGAATCAAACCACAGGTGCAACAGATTACTTTTGGAATCTAGGTAACGGTCAAACTTCTACAAGCGAGAATCCATCGACCACTTTTACCAACCATTTATTCCAAGATTTAGATTACACAGTAACTCTGTTCGCCATTTCATCACGCAATTGTTTTGATACTACATCAAGGCGAGTAACAGTGAACCCAATTCCCGTAGCTTCTTTTTCTGCTGACAAATTGCAAGGATGTGATCCCGTAGTAGTCAACTTTACTAATCAATCAATCATTTCAGACTCTTTCCAATGGAATTTTGGTGACGGGGTCACGTCATCCTTGCTTAATCCTGCGCATGCTTTTATCACTGGAGTTAACGACACAATTTACAAAGTGAAACTGACTGTATTTTCAGAACATGGATGCAAACACAGTTTTACTAAAGAAATTAAAGTGTATGCTTCACCTAAAGCCAAAGTCAATTTTGCCATTGAAGGATGTGCTCCTGTGACAGCTAAGTTTAAGGATGAATCAGAAAATGCAGTTTTCTGGAACTGGCAGTTTGGTGATGGACACACATCATCAGAAAGAAATCCTGAGCACATTTACTTTAGTGGAGGTGTCTACTCTGTAAAACTTCGGGTATCTAACTATCTGGGTTGCTCAGATACCCTCACGCTGAATAAAACAGTTATTGTTCATGATGTACCTGTTGCCAACTTCATTGCTGACAAGTATTATTCAGAATATCCTGAGTTAACTTTCAACTTTACCAGCACAAGTCCTTCGGGCTTATTACATAACTGGGCATTTGGCAATGACCGTGTTATTAAAACCACCAATACAGTACAATATTCATTTAAAGATACAGGTGTATATATTGTAACATTAGCCGTTTCAACACCTTATTGTTCAGATACTACCTGGAAACAAATAATCATCGATCCACCATATCCTATTGCAGGTTTTACATTCGATGCCAAGGAAGGTTGTATGCCTATGACTGTTTCTTTCACAGATACGTCAACGATGACAAGCGGATGGCTATGGTATTTCGGAGATGGAACAACATCCAATGATCAACATCCTGTTCATACCTATACAGAACCGGGTAAGTTTTCAGTTACTTTAATTACAACGAACACACGCGGTTCTGATGCAGAATACAAAATGAATATTATCGATGTTCATCCTAAACCAACTGTTTATTTTGAAGCTTCACCTGAAACAGCTTATCTACCCAATGCTAAAGTTGATTTGGTTAACCTGACGGTTAATGGAGTTGAGTATGCATGGTTTATTGATGGTCAGTTCTATGACTCTTTGGAAAATACTTCGAAAATATTTTATGAGGCTGGAACATATGATGTAATGTTATTTGCAAAAAGCAAAAATGGCTGTATCGATTCTCTGATAATTGAAGATGCCATATTAGTGGACACCATGAGTCAAGTTTATATGCCCAATGCATTTACACCAAATGGTGATGGCTTAAACGATGAGTTCAAACCCCTTGGTTATGGCTATTCAGATCTTGATTATACGCTTCAAATTTTCAATCGCTGGGGCGAAAAAATATTCGAAAGTAATGACTTTAATGAAGGATGGAATGGAAGCTTCAGGAACCAATTGTGTTCTCAAGGAATATATGTTTACCGTCTTGCAGTTAAACTTGCTTCGAATGAAACAAAGTACATGGAAGGCAAATTAACTTTAATAAGATAAATCAACAAAAACCAACAAAATGATAAGAATAACCTGTTTAGCCATCGTTTTAATGCTATCCTCATTAGCAACCCAAGCTCAGAATTACATTGGCATGAGTAAAGATATTGTAATTCATCAATTAAAAACATCCTTTGATTTTGGAGAAGTTGAAATAGATGTATTGGATAATTTGAAAATTATTAAGTACGCAAGTAATGATCAAAAAACCAGAAAAGTATTTTTTCTGGATGATGCTGAAAAGTGTTCAAAATTTATCGTGATACATAACGACTTAAATAGCTTAAAAGTAGTCAAGCGAGATTTGAATAAGAACTATGAGCGCGAAAGTAAAAATACCTGGATTCAGAGAGGAATTATTGACTACAGATGGCAATTAGATAAGAAACAAAAATTCTTTGCATTAGTTGTTACAAAATCATTCAACAACGAACAAGTAACAATGAATGTTAAATAGTTAATTCTGGAAAGATGGATAAAATTAAAAACATATACTTGATTTCATTTGGGATTGTCATTTTCTTGATGACAGCTTCTAATTCCTTTTCCAAGGAATACCATGTTAGTAATAAAGCCATCAATCTTGAATTTAGTACTGATCAAAGTGAAACGATAGCTTCTATTCAACAAGCTATTAACTCAGCTTTTGATGGAGATACCATACGAGTTGCAGCAGGTGTTTATGATCAGGATTTACTAATCATTAATAAAAGTATTGTATTATTGGGTTGCCAGGTTGGAATCTCTCCTAAATCTACATTGAATAGAATAGGAGGAGAATGTGTCATATTAAACTCTTTAGAGCCTTTTAATTCTATTGTCATTAATGCACCAAATGTAGTTATTGATGGTTTCAAATTTGGAATGGACGATGATCAGGCTATCAATAGTATTTATATTAATGCACCAAATGTAATTCTGCGAAATTGTGTAATTGTAAACACAAATAGTTGTGGTGTCTATATTTCAGCCAATGCTGCCAATTCAGAAGTTTCCTACAATCATGTAGAGAAAAGTGCATTTGAAGGGATATTCAATGCTGCTGAGTCTGTTCAAATATTAAGCAATTACATTAGCAATATCAACGAATTCTCTGCCATATCAACATCACAAAAAACAATCATTAAAGGGAATATTATTTCTAACATACCCGAAAATGGAATAAAGCTACTTCAGCAAGAAGCTATATTAAGTTTAGTATATGGCAATGAGATAACAAATACCGGTCAATCAGATGTTTATTATGATGGTCAAATTCCAGAAGAGAATAATAAGCTAAGTATAGGCAGTCAGTATAAAGAACGAAATATGGACGTCCTATCTATTTTTAAGCCAAAAGCAGATGAATCTATGCTAAGTCAAAGTTCAGCGTCAAAAACGAATAGTATGGTGAAAAATTTAGAATTAAGACCAAATAATGCTCCCCTAACATTCAGCCTACAAAATACTGTTAATCAAAAATTGCAAACCAGTTTATCCATATTTAATTTCTAACTAAAATCTTTTACAGATGTCCGACAAACAAAAAAAACCAGTTCCACTAAGCAAATTAAACAGAGCTTTTGAAAGATCTCTTTTACAAGAAGTATTGTTATTTGATCTTGTTTCTTCCAATGGAAAATTCTCACACTCAGAAGTCATTCAATTTTGTCTTAACTAGTCAATTGTCATTCAATTAACTTGGTTTTCAATTAATATCTCAAATTATCAACCTGAATACATGAAGCTTATGCAAACCAATCTTGATTTGCAATACTAGCAGATGCTTATTCCCCTCCTGCCTTTTCTTCAATCTCATTTCATCTATTTTTTACTCCAC
>Ga0209045_1002265_pt1 | contig 14546 bp, 14 predicted proteins | sample SaaInlLV_10m_DNA_4_FD_184664 | JGI IMG/M metagenome (GOLD analysis project Ga0209045, IMG submission 184664) | Marine microbial communities from expanding oxygen minimum zones in the Saanich Inlet - Saanich Inlet SI072_LV_200m_DNA (SPAdes) (version 2) | ecosystem: Environmental > Aquatic >...
TCATGAATGAGCTTCGCAAGGAAGAGAATCCAAACATTCCGCGGCGGAGCCACGGAACGAGGAGAATAGTTTAGACTTTTTACGGTTTTACTCGTTACGAGGCTCTGCCTCGTAACGTAACATGCGTGGCACAGACTCGTTACATTACAAGTGAGGCGCTGCATCATGAATGAGCTTCGCAAGGAAGAGAATCCAAACATTCCGCGGCGGAGCCACGGAACGAGGAGAATAGTTTAGACTTTTTACGGTTTTACTCGTTACGAGGCTCTGCCTCGTAACGTAACATGCGTAGCAGAGACTCGTTACGTTACAAGTGAGGCGCTGCATCATGAATGAGCTTCGCAAAGAAGAGAATCCAAACATTCCGCGGCAGAGCCACGGAACGAGGAGAACAGTAGAATCAAAGCATTCCGCGGCGGAGCCACGGAACGAGGAGAATAGTGGTCAATCCCGCGAAGCGGGAATCCAGGTGCTTCTAAGTGTATCATCCTCGTTACGAGGCTCTGCCTCGTAACGTAACATGCGTAGCAGAGACTCGTAACGTAACAAGTGAGGCGCTGCATCATGAATGAGCTTCGCAAGGAAGAGAATCCAAACATTCCGAGGCGGAGCCACGGAACGAGGAGAACCATGAATTCAGTTTCTTGGCTTCGTACAACATGACAAGAATTAACGGAACACTTTCCTTATTCAGTTTACACATGACTAATGACCAACTAGTTAGTAAAACCAAGGGAGAACAATAATGGCACAAAATTCAGCACAGCGCATGGGCGGCAGAAATGCCCGAAAAGCTAAAAGGGCAGCCGCTCTACCGGATAATATGAAACCTGTCAGACCGGGACAGGATAGTGGACTCTTTAAGCCTTTGAAAGAAGATGATGTGCCGAAGATACACGAAGCAGTTCTGGAGGTTCTTGAAACAATCGGTATGGACAAAGCAATTCCTTCCTGCATTGAAGCTTGCACCGCAGTTGGCTGCACAGTTTCAGCAGAAGGACGACTGCTATTTCCACGTTCAGTTATCAAAGAAAGTTTAGCAAAAGCCGGTCGTGACATTACGCTTTACGGAGCATCTCCGGAACACGATCTCCAGTTGAGCGGCAACAAAGTTCATTTCGGTACTGCTGGAGCTGCGGTTCACATGCTTGATCCGATTAACCGTGAGTACCGTGAATCAACCTCGGCAGATCTTTTTGACATTGCGCGAGTTTGTGATAGTTTAGAACATATCCATTTTTTCCAAAGATCAATCGTTTGCAGAGACTTGGAAGATGTACGTGAAATGGATTTTAACACATGTTATGCTTCTATTTCAGGAACAAAAAAACATGTTGGTACAAGTTTTTCATTTCCGGAAAACGTGGATGAGGCGTTACGAATGCTGCATCTAATTGCAGGAAGTGAAGAAGCTTGGCGGGAGAGGCCGTTTGTGAGTATGTCAGTTTGTCATGTCGTGCCGCCTTTAAAATTTGCTGAAGACGCCAGCGCCTGCCTGGAAGCCGGAGTAAAAGGTGGAATGCCTGTTTTACTACTTTCCGCCGGACAGGCTGGAGCAACTTCACCTGCTTCATTGGCTCGCTGTGTGGTGCAAGCCACGGCTGAAGTTTTAGCAGGACTGGTGTACGTCAACGCCATTAAGGAAGGCGCACCAGCGATTTTTGGCGCGTGGCCGTTTGTTTCAGATTTACGCACAGGAGCCATGAGTGGCGGCAGCGGAGAACAAGCCGTGTTGATGGCAGCCTGTGGACAAATGGCACAGTTCTACAATTTGCCTTCCGGAATTGCTGCGGGAATGACAGACTCCAAAATCCCGGATGCACAATCCGGATATGAAAAGGGCTACACTGTTTCATTGGCTGGACATTCCGGAGCAAATCTAATTTATGAATCAGCAGGAATGCACGCCAGTCTGCTTGGTTGCTGTCTGGAAAGTTACGTTATTGATAACGATATGCTGGGCGCAATAAACCGTACAGTCAGAGGCATAGAAGTCAACCCTGAAACTCTGGCACTTGGACCGATACGTGATGTTTGTCTTGATGGTCCTGGTCATTATCTAGGTCATGAGCAAACCTTGAGTAGAATGCAAACGGATTATCTTTATCCACTTGTTGGTGATCGTGAAAATATCAATAACTGGATTGAACAAGGTTCAACAGATGTAATTCAGCGTGCACACATAAAAGTTAAAGAAATACTGAAAAATCACTTTCCAAAAAACTGGAGCGAAGAAACTGATCAAAAAATCAGGGAACAATTTCCAGTAAGAATACCAAGAAACAGAATGCAGCCCAGGGATATTTCATGAAAACACATGCAAGAGTCGTAATCATCGGAGGTGGAGCAATGGGCGTAGGCTTATTGTATCACTTGACTAAAGAAGGCTGGAACGATGTGGTGCTGGTGGAAAAAGGTGAACTGACTTCCGGTTCAACCTGGCACGCCGCTGGTTTGATACCGCACTTCATCGGTTCATTGAGCATGGCAAAAATTCATTATTACGGTTCAGAACTTTACAAAGTACTGGAAGAAGAAACAGGACAGGCCACCGGTTGGCACGGTTGCGGTGCGATACGGCTGGCGGTCAATCAGGATCAAGTTGATTGGTTTCATTATGTGAAAGGTGTTTTGGATCAAGTTGGTGCGGAATGCCATTTGTTAGGACCTGAAGAAATCAGAGAGGTACACCCGCTCTTGAACACGGACGGCGTTTTGATGGGAGCCTACACCACCGGTGACGGACACACAGATCCGAGTGGAGTGACTCATGCTATGGCTATCGGCGCAAAAAATCGGGGTGCGGAAATTGTACGCAATAACCGGGTTACAGACATCAACGCTTTGCCTTCCGGAGAATGGGAAGTAGTTACGGAACAAGGTAATATCGTTTGTGAACATCTGGTCAACGCGGCTGGTTCTTTTTGCTCTCAAGTCTCAGAAATGGTCGGTCTCAAATTACCGATGGTTAACATGGTTCACCAATATTTGGTTACGGAAAGCATACCGGAAGTAGCAGCACTCAAAGCGGAACTTCCTGTTGTACGTGACCCTCGTGCATCCTGTTATTACAGGCAGGAGCAAAGCGGATTGATTATTGGACCGTACGAAATGCAGGCTGAAGCCTGGGGGCTTGAAGGAATCGACTGGGGTTTTGATAATGCGCTTTTGCCTCCGGATCTGGAACGACTCGAACCGCACCTGCATTTGGCAGCAAAGAGTCTGCCGGTTTTTGAAACTGCCGGCATTAAAAAAGTCGTCAGCGGTCCAATCACCCACACGCCGGATGGTAACTTCCTGCTCGGCCCTGCTCCGGGATTACGCAATCACTGGATGTGCTGTGCGGCCAGTATTGGAATCACTCAGGGTCCGGGATGCGGAAAATACCTGGCGCAATGGATGGTACACGGTCAAACCGAAATAAACGTGCGTGAAATGGATCCTCGGCGTTACGGAAATTGGGCTAACGGGAAATATACTCTCGACAAATCAATTGACGAATATGAGCACATGTATGCCACCCATTATCCAGGTGAATTCAGAGAAGCTGGACGTCCGGTACACATAACACCGATTTATGAAAAACTAAAATCACAAGGTGCTGTTTTCGCAGAAACTTTCGGTTGGGAACGTGCCAAATGGTTTGATACAAAAGCCGAAGGTGAGCAATACAGTTTTAGACGTAACAACTCATTTGCAGCCGTAGCTGAAGAATGCAGGGCAGTGCGTGAAAGAGTTGGTCTGCTCGATTTGTCATGTTTTGCTAAATATGAAATTTCCGGAGAAGACGCGGAGGTTTTTCTGAACCGGATTTGTGCTAACCGTCTGCCTAAACGTGACGCCGAAAGTTCAGGTGGCGGTGGAGTAGCCCTGGTTCACATGCTCACAGAGCTAGGCGGCATCGAGTGTGAAGCTACCATTACAAGGTTAGAGAAAAACTTATTTTACGTGCTCTCCGCCGCAGTCGCAGAATTACACGATTATGACTGGCTGAATCAACATCTTTTGCCTAAGGAAAAGGTCAGCATCCGGAACGTCACCGCTGATTACGGAGTCTTAGTGCTTTCCGGACCGAAGTCACGTGAGGTTCTTGCTAAGCTGACAGACGCAGATTTAAGCAACGAAGCTTTCCGTTGGATGAGGGCAAAAACCATCTCCGTTTCCGGAATACCTTTAAAGGCACTGCGTGTTTCTTATGTGGGAGAACTAGGCTGGGAACTGCACCATCCTCTAGAAAAAATGGAAACGCTCTACGATGCCTTGATGAAATCCGGAGCCGAGTTCGGTATCAGCAATTTCGGCACTTATGCGATGAATTCACTCCGGATGGAAAAATCCTATAAAGGCTGGGGCAGTGAACTCACCACCGAAATTACCCCCATGGAAGCTGGCCTGGAGCGCTTCGTCGATTTCAGCAAATCCTTCCTTGGACGCGAAGCCACGCTTTCCCGCAAATTACTTGGCGTTAACACAAAATTGGTTTATCTTTCAGTCGAAACTACAGACTCAGATTGTCTCGGTAATGAACCGGTTTTGGATCCGGAATCATCAGTGTCTGGCGGAAAAATTATTGGAGTCACTACCAGCGGCGGATACGGTCACACAGTCGGCAGGAGCTTGGCTTTCGCCTACGTTCAGCCTCAATACGCCGAACCCGGAACCAAATTTGAAATCCGAATCCTCGGTCAAATCTGCCCTGCAACCGTCCTCAAAGAAGCAGCCTACGATCCTGAGAATTTACGCTTACGCGATCTTTGATTAGAGGTGCTTTTGTGGAATTTCTGGACAATCTTCTCTTCAAATTTTTGCTATTTACCGACATGGTTGGCAGAGTAATTTCCTTTTATCTTTCAAGGAAAATGGGAAATATGTTAAACTATCCGGAATAGACGAGCACTGCAAACTCAATAAGGAGAATAAAATGACGCAACAATTGCAACAGGTATTTGAAAGGGTCTCCGGACTTTCACCTGAGATCCAGAATGAGTTAGCCGCATCTTGGATGGCAGAATTGGAAGATGAGCTAATTTGGCAAAAACAACTCGGAGAGTCTCAAGATGTCCTGTCTGGCCTCGCAAAATCCGCATTAGCAAATCATGCCAAAGGTAAAACTCAGGAAAAGGGATGGGATGAGTTATGAGATCTTTTCTCGATCCACAATTCCGCAAATGTTTTGAGAAACTTCCTAAACCTGTAAAAATACAAGCACGAAAAGTGTATCGACTTTGGAGTTCAGACCATCACCATCCATCGTTACATTTCAAGCAGGTTCATTTGACTGATCCAGTTTATTCCATCCGGGTTGGTTCAAAATGGCGGGCGATGGGCATATTGCAGGATGATTTCATAATCTGGTTTTGGATTGGCTCCCATGAGCGGTATAACAAATTACTTCGGAATCTTTGAAATCAAAAGATCAGGGGTGGGATTGTGAACAGGCTTACTCCTGCCAACCCTTTTTAAATCTTGTAATAGGTTCTCATGTTTTGTCATTCCCGCGAAAGCGGGAATCCAGGAACTTGTAAGTCTCTTAAATCCTTGTCCTCGACCTGATCGGGGAATGGATTCCCGCTTTCGCGGGAATGACAACTTTATACTAAGCCATCTTAATCAGCAATTAAAAAAACATGTTCAATAGAGCAATCGTAAGAACACCCGGTGAAAGTATGTTGAGTGGCTTGACAACCGCAAATTTGGGGCTTCCAAATTATGAAAAAGCACTTGTTCAACATGCAGAATACATAAAAGTATTAGAAGAATGCGGATTACAAGTTTCAGTATTAGCGAAGAACGAACAATATCCTGACTCAACATTTGTTGAAGATGTTGCTTTATTAACGAAAGAGTGTGCAATCATTACAAAACCTGGAACACCATCACGTAGTGGAGAGACAGTTGAAATAAAAAAGGTGCTGAAAGACTATTACCTCAACATAGAAGAAGTTCGAGAGCCGGGAATAGTCGAGGCGGGCGATATTATGATGGTTGGCTCACATTTTTATCTTGGCATATCAGCGAGGACAAATGAAAACGGTGCTGGACAAGTCATAGAATTTCTAAAAAAATATGGTATGAGTGGCTCTCTAGTAAAGTTGGATAAGGTACTGCATTTGAAGACGGGTGTTTCATATTTAGAACAAAACAATTTAGTGGCAACTGGTGAATTTTTGACGAAAGAAGAGTTTCAAAATTTCAATATCCTGGAAATAGCAGACGATGAGAGTTATGCTGCCAATTGTATCTGGGTGAATGACAGGGTTTTGATACCTAAAGGTTACCCAAAAGCACGAGAAACGATCGCAAGTGCAGGTTATTCGATAATTGAAGTTGATGTAACTGAATTTCAAAAGCTAGATGGAGGTCTAAGTTGTCTGTCATTAAGATTATTTTAATGCAGGTGATTTTAATTCTTTTCAGCAGGAAATAAGGATAGCTGCAGTGTCTGAGAGTTTAAGGTTAGCTAAAATGGATGTTCATGTTCTCTCTTCATTCAGGAAACCATCCAGACTTGCCGCCACCTGAGCACCCACCAGAATTACCACCCAGGAAACAAAGACCCAAATGAAAAGTAGAGGTATAATAGCGAGTACACCGTAAATCGCCTGATAAACAGGAAAATGAGTGAAGTAAAGGGCAAATGCGTATTTGGAAAGCTCAAACAAAATTGCCGCAATTAATGCTCCACTCAAGGCACTCCTGAAATGAACCCGTGTGTTTGGTACCAGCAAGTAAAGTAACAGAAAGCTCAAGAATGACGCCAAATAAGGAAAAATCGCTAAAAACAGTTTTTTGACGGCAAGCAACTCGTTTTCTTCAAAACCGCTTAAAGAGAGTAGATATGAGGATGTTACGAGGCTGATTCCAATCAGCACAGGTCCGAGTGTCAGCACCACCAAGTAAATTGAAAATGAGACGACAAGTCGACGATTCTTGCGTACACGCCAGATGTGGTTCAAAGTGTGGTCAATCGATGAAATCAGTAACAGCGCAACCACTACCAGGACAGCAATTCCAACCGGAGTCATCTTGCTTGCGTTTTCTACAAATTCAATAAAATGCCCCCGAATCGCCTCTCCCAGAGTTGGTACAAAATTATTGAAAACAAATACCTCCACTTCACCCCGCCATTCCTGAAAAGCCGGAAAAAGTGAAAAAACTGAGAAAATGACCGCAAACAGGGGTACCATCGAAAGGAGTGTGACGTATGAAAGATATCCGGAGTGGAAAATTATCCGATCCTCTTTAAACCGCCTGAAAAGATACTGGAGATAGGCGCTGGTTGTTGTTAATGCAGAAGACCAATCTTTGTTCATTATTTTTTGCGGTTCGTGCTTTCAGAGTAGTCTTCACTGATTTTAATTAGCATTGCGAAAATTGTTTGTCTAGCCGATAATCCATTTTCCTTTTAATAATACCCCCTGATACAGTAGAATACAATGGCAAAGATACTTGTTCATCTTAGGAACAGTCTAGAACATCCCAAGCGTGCGGCTCTGGAAAACCCCGCAGAATTCGCCCAGCCAAACATGCTGGTTCAACTCTCGCTTGAGCACGACCGCATGTTCACTTATTAATAAACTATTCACTACTTGAAGAGACAAATGTCACAAAATAATCGATTTCTACTCGTTCTGGGGTGTGCCTCCCTGTCGATCTTATTGAGCATGGGTATTCGTCAAGGAATGGGGCTGTTTCTCGAGCCAGTGACCGCCGCACTGGAGCTTGACCGTGAAACCTTCAGCCTCGCAATCGCATGGCAGCAACTGATACTTGCGTTGCCGCTTTTCGGAGTGCTGGCGGACGTGCTTGGATTCCGGAGAATAGCCTTGTTAGGCGGAGTGATCTATGGAGCTGGATTGTGGCTGGCTTCGCAAAGCGAAACCGCCTGGGATCTCTATGCAAACCTTGGAATTGTTGTCGGAATCGGAATCGGACTCTCCGGAATGATTGTGGTAATGGGTGCGGTGGGACAGGTAGCTCCACCGGAACGTCGTAGCACAGCATTTGGAATAGTTACGGTGGCCTTCTCAATCGGAATGTTCACCATGATTCCGCTGATTCAGTTCTGGATTGAGAGATACGGCTGGAGTGGTGCGTTAGAGACGGCAGGTGGAATGGTACTTGTGATATCGCTACTGGCACTTGGACTTCCGGGCAAGACTTCTTCTGGGGAAAACAATTCTCAATCGAAATCAGAACCTGAATTAGGCCTGGTAAAAACACTCAGTGGAGCCGGAACACACTCCGGTTACTTGTTACTTAATCTAGGATTCTTCGTCTGCGGATTTCATGTCGCCTTTATTGGCACTCACCTGCCGGCTTTTTTGCAGGGAGAAGGAGTTTCCGCCAGCGCTGCTTCCTGGGCCTTGGCGATGATTGGCCTTTTCAATATTTTTGGTTCACTCGTCTTTGGACGTTTAGGGGATTCGTTGAGTAAGAAATCACTCCTCAGCTTCATCTATGCGTTGAGGACTGTGGTGATCAGTTTGTTTCTTTTGATACCTCTCAGTGACATCACGGCCATCGCTTTCGGCGCCGCGATCGGCTTTCTCTGGTTGGCAACTGTACCGCTCACCAGCGGGATTGTGGCGCAAGTCTTCGGAACACGTTACCTCACCACGCTCTGGGCGATTGTCTTCTTCAGTCACCAACTTGGCGCATTTTTGGGAATCTGGTTGGGTGGCCGCGTCTATGACTCAACTGGTTCCTACACCACAATCTGGCTGGCCGCGATCGCACTCGGAATAGTCGCCGCTGTTGTCCACCTGCCCATCCGTGAACAGCCGTGGAAACCAGCTATTCAGGAACCACTGACTGCCTCGGGAAAGTGAAGATATGGCAAATCAACCCATTTGAAGTATAAAATGAAAATAGTTTCAAAACGCCTTGGATTTGATTGTACCACCCCTGATTATTAATAAAACAATACAACTTGTAATTGGTACTTATATATAGTACCATTTGAATTAATGAAACGTAAACACAGAAAAACCCTTGAAGCAATTTATTTTCGTCCGGTCAGCGGCAATATCAAATGGCATGACATTGAGGCATTGTTTGTCGAGTTGGACGCTGAAATAAGTGAGCGAGAAGGCTCCCGGGTTGGGGTAAGATTGTTTAATGAACGTAGGGTTTTCCATCGGCCGCATCCTTCCCCAAATACTGATAAAGGTGCAGTAGCAAGCATCCGTGAATGGTTAAGACAAAATGGAGTAAAGCCATGATGAATATTTTGAAAATTGACGGCTATCGGGCAGTAATTCAATTTGATCCGGAAATCGAAATGTTTCGCGGAGAGTTTGTGGGTTTGAATGGAAGTGCAGACTTTTATGCCAATGATATTAACAATCTAAAAAAAGAAGCTTCCATCTCACTAAAAGTATTCCTTGAAATGTGTAAAGAAGATGGTGTTGTTCCTCAAAAAGTTTATTCGGGAAAATTTAATGTGCGTGTCCCTTCAAATTTACATGCAGAAATTGCGGAGGTCGCAATAGCTGAAGGAAAAAGTTTGAATCAATGGATTTCCGATACTATGGATCAAGCTGTTCATCGCTGAATTCAGCTTAAACGGATTGTTAGAGTACAATTGCTAATTGTAAACGCTGATTTCCACCAAATTCTTATCTGGATCCAAAAAGTAAACAGACTCAATTTGACCTACGGCTCCAGACTTAGCAACTGGACCTTCTACTATTTCTACATTCTCGTTCTCCAAATGAACTACTACATCCTTCAAATTCCAACTAGTAATAAGACACAAATCTCCAGAACCAACTTGGGCTTCGTTTCTCGACTCTTGCCCTAATGTTTGAAGATTGATTTTTTGGTTCCCAAATTTTAATGCCTTACGTCCTTTAGCAAAGGTAATTTCTTCCATAAGTAAAACACGACGATAAAACTCCACCGAAGATTCAATATCAGAAACAGTCATAACTACATGATCTATGTGACTTATCATTTTAACTCCTTGTGCACATAACGCTTGTATAACCGTATTTTGGAGGCGCTTGCGCCGGAGAAATTCCGGTTGATACATTTGTTATGACATCTACATATTTCAAGAAAATTATTTATATAGTATAAATAAACAGTCGTTGTTAACTATTTACAAGTGATTTAAAATAAGCAGGAACCGTTGTCTCAAAGCTCATTTTTTCTTTTGTATCGGGATGTAATATGGTTAGAGAGGCCGCATGAAGTGTAAGTCTCTTAATGCCTTTGTCCTTTTCCCCATAAATTTTATCTCCAGCAACAGGAAAACCTTTTTCCGAAAAATGGACCCGAATCTGATTTTTCTTACCTGTAAGCAGATCTATTTCAAGCAGACTATACTTTTTTGATGTTCGCAGAACTTTATACCCGGTCTTAGCAAGCTTACCTTTTTCAGGATCATCAACAGAATACATTTTATGAGCACGATTTTCTGCAAGATATGAAGTGATTACTCCTTCCTTCTTCGATAAGGTTCCGTGAACTACGGCATAGTACTTTTTTTTAAATCCATGCCATTCGTCCTGAAGACAACGTTTGGCATTTTCATTTTTAGCAAAAATAATAATACCCGAAGTATCTCTATCCAAACGGTGCACGATAAATACCCTGTTTCTCGATTTCTGATTCCCTTTTCTGACGTACGTATTTAATAGATAATAAGCTGTATTTTCTCTGACTTTCTCAGTACTCACTGTTAAAAGGCCACTCATTTTATCCACAACCAGAATATCATGATCTTCATAGAGAATAGAAAGCCCTCTGGGCTGATACCTTTTTGGGGGACTTTTAAAGTTTTTCTTACTTTGCGGCATAATGTTTACTTAAGAATACTGGATTGTATTGTCAAATAGCTCTTCTACCTTTCTGTTCAAGAACAGCTATATTTACAATCTTAATAGTTTTTCTGGGGGTTGTACGCCGTTAATGTTGTCCTACTTATTTGAGATGTAATGAGGGATGGCGAGAGTCTGATTTGAGAATTTTGAAATTTTTGTCAGCGAGTTTTTGAATTGATGGGGGAAGTTGATGATAGTATTTCCAGAAGGAAGGGTTTGCAAAATGTTTTATATCTCTTTGCATTTTCCGGCCTTAAAATCAGCAATAGCTTGATTTGCTAATACATCCAGTTTTCCGGATATTACATCCTCTTCAAATTGTTTATCCCAAGCTTCTTGATCAAATTTATCAAACCAATCCCTAAAATGGATTAAATCTGATTGGGGTAATCGTGAAACCGCTTTTTCAATTTCTTCTATCTGCATATTGTTCCTTTAGTTTATGAATTAAGAATCTTATCTTTAAGCATGAAATACTATCAGTTCTCTATTCTGAGCATAGAATATCATCATCTCGGTCACGATACAAGTATGTGCTGTATGGCTCGAATCTTAGACGGCTAACGCCTTGCTAACCGGCGCATAGGCTTGGCGTTGTTTTTGCGGCTTGTTCTTTTGCAAAAAAAAATGATTAGCCGTTATGCGTCCAAGTTGAGCAACTTGTTATGTTGCGACTACACCACGCCAATTTTTTTTGACAAACTATAGCCTGTAATTATAAAACCACTATCCTTATAAAGTTTGAATGCCTGCTTGTTATGATAAGCCACTCTCAACTTTATTTGCTCTATACCTTCGGCGTGCAATTGTGATTCAAGCTCACATATAGCCTGTTTTCCAAATCCCTTTCCACGATACTCATTTGACACATAGAAATCATAAATAAACGTTGAATGTTCACTTATATTTTTTGAGTGCCATAAATATCCTACAACAATTAATTCATTGTTTATTTCAGCTTCAATGCACAACAAATCATGTTGATCGCTTTCAAGCCCATTTGGAAAGCTTTTATTAAGCTCTTTTATAGCTAACTCTGTCGCTCTTTCAATTGAGTGTCCATAATTCTCAGCAATTTCTTTACTGTAATCATCAATGAAATAATCACAATATACGGGATATTCTTGCAACGTCATATTTCTCAGAACCACCATATCACTCCTTAATTACAACCACTAACCCGGCAACATAACGCAAAAGTGAGCGGTTTGCAGGGGCAAAGCAAGTTTCACGAGCGGCGCCACTGTGAATCAGCTCAACTGCCTTGTTAGCAAATGATGTAAAAATCAATACTCATTTCTTTTTAATGAATAGATTACATGCCTCCAAATCTTTTTTGATTGGCCGACCTCTTTATCGTATTCTTTCCTCTTTTTCATCCCTACTTTTTCAGCAACCCTCATTGAAGGGATATTTTTGACAAAGGTATGAATAAATATTTCTTTTAAACCTAAATCTATGAAGCCATGCTTTAAACATTTTTTTGATCCCTCTGATGCAAAACCCCGTTTCCAATAGTTTTTATTAATGTGATAACCAATTTCGGGTACATTTTCTCCGTCAATATTTTGCAAAGTAATTCCACATTGCCCAATAAAATGTTCCCCCTTTTTGAGAATGACTGCCCAAAGACCAAAACCATTTTCTTGATAACTTTTCATTGACTTATGAATCCAATTCTCAGTCTCTTCTAAAGTGTAGGGTTTAGGATAAAACTGCATTGTTTCTTGATCCGATAATATTTTAAAAAGTTCTTTATTATCATCGAGCTCTAAATTTCTTAGACCTAGCCTTTCTGATTCAAGCACGTACATTATTTTCTAGTTTCTTTGTTGCTAACTTATTGTTATCAGGCATAATGCCCGTTTAACCCGCTATTATCCGGTTCATCAGGCATGTTGCTCAACATAAAGCTTAATCAGGCAAACTTCCATGACAAGTTGATTATTACCGTATAATCGAGACTACTGTACAGTAATTTCATAAAATAATATTCTACAATTCTACTCAAGATTGGAATTTATTGGATTCACCTTAAAAAACCTCCTCCAATTATTTTTTAATTATTAGGGTGGCTTGACAAGAATTAAATGTTATGTTCAGTTTTATCTCCTTTTTGATAAACAGTAAAATTCACTTGACAATTGATACATATAATATATTTTGATGTTTATAGTGGTAAATACCAATGAATCCCTTAATTTTTTCACTCTAAATAGAAAAGGGAGACCGATGAAAAAATTTACAAATAAGTCATTCAGAGGAATAGCAATAATTATCACACTCTCACTAAGTATTGTAATAGTAGGATGTAGTAGTAACTCGGGTAATGGTAACTCGGCTAATGGTAACTCGGGTGATGTCGATCAAGCCAGTGGACAATTAGTGAACCTCAAGATGGATTTGTCTGATTCTGCGGGTTTACTCACCACAGACAGTTCTGAAACTTCTCGGCAGCATATTGAAAATGCACGTTATTTGGGAATTGAACCAAATGTGAGAGCACTAAGAGCAATGGGGCGGGCAGATGCTCTGCTGAAAAGCAGTGATAAAAGTAATCTAAAAAAAATTGACAGTGATGGAACAGTAGGCTCAGCCGTGGAAAGTAAAACAGGTGAGTGGGCACCATCAATACCAATAGTTAAGTCAATTGGCATTAGTCCAAACAAAGATGTCTATATTCAGTTTGAACACAATTTTGTCTATCGAACAACCGATGATAATGGTGGTTCATGTAGTGATCCATGGTCCGCCTCTTCACCCTGCAGCTGCCAGTTATTTAAACTGAAAAGCACTTTGACAGAATGGACTTCGGGAACTGCTTCTTCTGAATTTGACAATCTAGAATGTATTGATAATGAACATCGTCTGGATAGTTGGAGTCAAACCGGTGCAACTTTTCAGTTTGACTCCAGCAGCAATGTCTATTACATGGCTGGTTTTGAAAATGCACAAGGAACAATACTTTACAAGGTTTCTCCGACTAAAGTCGACAGTAAATATGTTAAGACAGAAATGGTGAATAAAAGTATTTGCATTCGTGACTGGCGTGTAACAGACGGTGGTGGTTTGTTTTATGTGGGTGAGAATTGTATCGACGGTCAATGGTCAGGATCCGGTGCTTTCTTCCGTTATGTTTCCCCGAGTGGAGTTTTAGTAGAAATTGCAAGAAACTGGTGGGAATATACTTTTCAACCAATTGAAGGAGTTGCTGGTGATCAGGTTTTATTTTTTGGACCAGATCCGGATTCATCCTCCGTTGCTGCATGGGATTCAACCTGTCTTTTTAAATTTGATCCGGCTCTTGCGTCAGGTTCGCGTGGAACCAAGTTGGTCTCCTGCAACCAGCACATTTGGGACTGGCTGGAATTAAAAAGATCCGAAGATATTGCAATTTTTGGAAATCATCAAAGATGGCAAAACCCCCCTTCTGCTTGGCGTTCAGAGTATAAGAACCGTTGTTTGAATAATAGTGATACTTTCATCGGCGGAAATTCTGGAACTCCAGTAAAGAGTATTGTCCAAGATGCTAGTGGGAAAGCTTATATTGTTGGTGATATCAGCAAGAAAAATGCTGGCGAATACTCATGCAGTCTGGAAATAAAAGGCAATCATTGTGTTATTAACAGTATTCCGGTTGTGCGTAGAAATGCAACAGATAATTATACAAACAGCACTTGTACAACCGATAGTGGCACTTGGTCTAGAAACGGTTGG
>Ga0209045_1002268_pt1 | contig 14524 bp, 7 predicted proteins | sample SaaInlLV_10m_DNA_4_FD_184664 | JGI IMG/M metagenome (GOLD analysis project Ga0209045, IMG submission 184664) | Marine microbial communities from expanding oxygen minimum zones in the Saanich Inlet - Saanich Inlet SI072_LV_200m_DNA (SPAdes) (version 2) | ecosystem: Environmental > Aquatic > Marine...
CGAGTTCCTCCTCCATCTCCTCAAGCGTGTAGGTCTCCAGGACTTGGGCCCGTTTCCAGCCAAAGTTCCCACTGCAGGCATGGTTGACGCTGTGGTTGCCCATTTCGTGCCCGTTGGCTGAAGCCGCGTGCCACAACTCCTGCCGGTCAGGAATGCGCTCTACCTTGATGTAGAACGTCGCTTTGACGCTGTGCCGATCGAGAATCGGGACACCGACGTCCACTTGGCTCGCACGGGCATCATCGAAGCTCAAGCTGATCGCGACGCGTTTGCCATCAGGCCACTTGATCTGTCTGTCCACGGGCATGGTTACCTGGTCCTCCGCTACACGTTCATCGGCTTCGCATACACACGACTCGACCCGACTGCGTTGTCATGTAGAGACTGTCGCCTGTGGCGATCATGCCGTCAAACACCGGCAGTGAGTTCAGCTTCCATTCGGCCAATTTCTCCCCGTCTCGTGGCGACACGCGCCAAAGCATGGCTCCCCGATCGGCGTGGGCTCCCGCATACGGCGCCGCAACGTCGTGCATGATTGGGTCCGCGTCATCCGCCGGTTCATTCAGCTCACGATGGTTGCCTGTGCCGGCCAGAAAAAGCGCCCCTTCGCTGCCGCTCTGCGGATCGGCAGCGTCCGGCACCACCAGGACCATCGCCCGTATAGCGATCGGGGCCCGGCGATTCCAGGTGAATCGTCCCGTCGAGCGGCTGGATTTGCTCAATAGCCCACCCTTGAAGCGCATCGCGCCCCCGGCCCGACCGCCGGCTGGGACTGCCCCTTCCACAGTTCCGTCGTTTCCGTTCCCCGAGTCGTCACGCGCATCCCCATGGTCAAACGAATAGTAGAGGGCCAACCCGTCGCGCGTCGGAGGAACGCCGGCTCGTTGCCAACGTGTCCGGATCTCCTCACTCCCCAAAGCCCGCTGGTAGACACCCACCTCATCAATGAGGCCGATGAACGGGAACGGGGACGCGTAATCACCCACATGCTTACTGTCGTCTGCACCGATCTCCATCAACTCCCCGGGGTCAGACGTGACAAAGCCCGGCGAAGACGCCGTTCCGGAAAGGACGCCGTTGATGTACACTTGAAGCTCTTTTCCCGAGGTCAGGACACCCGCTAAGTGAGTCCAGTCAGCCGGGAGTTCCTCAACTCCACGGACCTCGTGGAGCTTGGAGTTGACCCGGATGGCGAACCGGGGGATGCCCTTCTTCACGTAGAGAGAATAGCCGTGCGTGTAGGCGCCTCGGGCCACGATGACGCCGTCTCTCCCTTCCGGTTTGACCCAAGCTTCCACCGTTATTGGCTTCTTGCTCGGATCGAGGCTGGGTGCTCGGTCTATGCCAATACAGGAGGCCGCGGTCCGAACGTGGGACGGCGTCCTACGTTTCTGGGCGGGTTTCTCAGCCGCAAAGAGGCGGCTGTAGGTCCAACGGGGTGGGGGAGCTTCCCGCTTCCTGTTGCCGTAGTGATAGATCGTAGAAGAATCCAGCCCAACGTGCCCCCCGTAATGAGCGTACAAATCCCGCCCGAAGCCGTAGACCATCTCGCCATCCACCACGAGCAGTCGACCGGCCGGATTGCGCATCCCCATTCCGGGCCACCCGCCATACGCGTTCCCCATAGTCGAACCGATCATCCAGTACGTGCGGTGCCACCACGAGTCGTCCAGGAAGCCGGCCGGGCTGTACAGGTGCATGACGTCAGACTTCTGTGGCTTCCCCTCCAAGTCAAAGCGCACATGGCGCATGAATACGGATTGCCCGTCGCTTGAAAGAACGTCCGGCAGTGCACCCGTCATAGCGGTTCGCCGAATAGCCGTGCGCCGCTCCCGGCCAGTCTCCGGATCCCTGCTGTCAACGGGAGTGTGCCCCAGTACCGCCCCGGTCACGGGGTCCAATCGGTAGAGGATCATGCCGCCATCGATGTAGGATGACCGGCCGGCAACGCAATATGCGACCCCAGACTCGATCAGAATGCTGCCGTGGACGGGCCACGTCGACTCAATTTGGCCGTAGGAGACGATGTGACGCTCAAACGGGGCAGCACGGAAGCGCCAGCGCAACACCCCATCGGCAGCCCTGAGGCAATAGACCCACCCGTCGGAACAGCCGAACAGGACCATCCCCTGATAGACCGTCGGGGGGCTGTCCACGCGTCCCCCCGCGACGAACTCCCAGGCGGCTCGACCGCCTTCACTATCCAGCGCATGGACCGTGTGTGCGTCAACTTGAGCCACAAGAACACGGCCGCCAGCCATGACCGGACTCGACAGCCGTCCTCCCAGCCCAACCGACCAAGCCTCCGTCAGCTCCGTGCCGAGATCCCCCGTCCCCCGTCCGCTGCGGGAGGAATCATGGCGGAAGGTGGGCCAATCCCCGCCAGCTCCCGTCGCGAGGGGTTCCGCGGCAGCGGGGCTTCCGTACGCCGGTCCCCGTTGGGCACGAACCGCGCTGTCAACGGGCTGGGATACACGCTGTTCAGTGGGACGAGCAGCATGGGCCCAGAACCCACTGAGCTTCGCATCGATGTAGCAGGCGCAGGAGTGCGGAGGGGAATAGAGGAGGCCGTTACACGGAAGGACGCCGTATTGGCAGACGCCCCGAACCCAATGGGAAGCGACTGCGTCACCGGTCACGACGTCGACAAACTCCACCCCCGCTCGCCCAAGGACAAGGTACCGCGATGTCGCCCGGTTGCGGTAGCAACGGTGGTGATTCATACCAACGGTGTAGTACTCTTTGTCCGGCGGTCGTGTCCGCTTGATCTCGCCGGTCAGCGGGTCTCGACCAACCGTGATGCCCGGCTGTTTGGCCCGGACAAGCTCGCCGCTCCAGACCAGCCCATCAGCTACCAGAACATCCACAGGCGAATTGTATCCTTCCTGACACGGGCTGCTCCACAAACGCCTACCGTCGGACACGGAAAACGCGATGAGTTCCCCGTGAGGGGCATTGCCTCCCGCGCTGTTCGGCTCCCACTCGACCGCGCTCTGCTGGTCCGTTGAGCCCTCGCCCCGCCCCCCGGCTGCCCGGTCCGCGGAGAGAACAACATCGCGGTAGACCACCACTGTCGGCGTCGACCATCCCCGACGCTTCGTACTCACGGGCCTGGGAGCCCGCCAATGCGGCTTCCCAGATGCCGCATCAAGGCAGATGAGGGCATCCTGGTTCTGCAGGAACACGCGACCGTCAGCAACGGCCAGTGTCATTGGCATCACTTCAGCGACGTCCGCCCCACTCCTCTCCCACAGTTGTTTGCCGTCGCTGACTCGAATCGCCGTAACTCGTTTCGCGTGAACACGCGGAGTCACACCACGGCGCCAGGGCGCCAAAGAGCGGTCAGACGACGCTCTGGCACGACGACCGAGTACCAGGTAAAGAACGCCCCCCTCGTGGACAATCTCGACGGTGCCTTCGGTTCCCGGGTACTCGCGCATCGTCTCCCCGGTCGCCGCATCGAGTTGGGCAACAGCATCACCGTACCCCAACGTGACAAACAAGATGTCCTCCGCAGCCACCAGTGTCCGGGCCAGTTCCGTGGGTCCACTGCGGAATCCGCGAAGGTGCCACTCCCATTCCCCCATCGGCCGCCTCCAAAGCTGAACCCCACTGAACGCATCACGCCCCACCAGCGCCCACTTGGGCGGCAAGACAACGGCTGATATCGGCCCCCCGTCCACGATATAGAAGAGCCTCCCCCCGGCGGAAACCGCGACACTGACGCTGGCCAGATGGTCGTGGCTCCGAGCCCACTGCGGTCCGCACACCCATTGTGCCTGGGCCGGGGGGCCGACAAGCTCATCAGCAGCCACGGCGTTGTTGCTCGCGTCATACAGGGCATGTGTCCACTCGTCGATCGTTGACGGCCACGGCTTGCGCACGACACCCCAGACCTCCCCACGTCTGACATAGGCCACGCCCTTCGGGCAAAGAACACGCATTAGCTCGCCCTCCACGACGGCCTCCGAAGATGCCAGAACCAGCAGATTCACCAGACCATCGGCGTAGGGAAGCGAGCCCCCGTTGAGGGTGTCGGCGGAAATCTCGTCGGACAGCCCGGCTGCCTGGATGTCGGCTCGGGCCAGTCCCACCTGGGCAGGATCGGCATCCAGAACCTGAACGAGAAACCCCTTCCTACGGCCCAAGGCAATCGCCAGGCCACTGTCACGGAAGCCGACCAACACCGCCAGGCCTCCGCGAACACCCGTGGCCGCGATCATTCCCGCGGCGGACACGTCGACCGGTTGCCCCACACAGAGACAACGGCTCAACACCACGAGCGCGCACAGCCGGGAGACAAGGCGGCCGGAAGCAAAACCATGGCGTGTCAACATCACATCTTCTCCTCAACCAAGCTGCACCAGGGCCAATTCCGGAGTCGGTCTTGACAGAGATGGCACAACTGTCGCCGCTCCACCAAACCACCCAGCGCAGCGGAGCCATCCGCGAGCCGGCCCAACCATCTCGCTCGGGGTCGTACTGAGAACCGCCTCGCGAATCTGACCAGTCGCCGTTCAACAGTGGCACTCCTGCACGGACAGAGCAAGCCCGACGCACGGGAGAGACAAGAGAAAGCCCCCGGGCGGCCTGAACCGTCCCGGGGGCTTGGTTTGTGTCGTGCGGCTCCACGCACGCGGAGCCGCGTTCTAGAACGCCACTTAGTACACGTGCGTGGACTCGGTCTCGTCCACCGGACGCTGCAGTTGATCACTGGTCAAGGAGACGTGGAAACGTACGTCACCAGGCTTGACCGCCTTCACACGCACTTGCCAGGTCGCCTTCGACTTCGCCGCAAGTGTCGCAAGCGGGGTAAGCCGGATGGTCGAGCCATCGGACTCAGCCTGAGTCGGCCCCGAGACTGACACGAAACTCATGTTCTCCTCGAGTCGACACACGATCGCGATGTTGGTCGCCATGGCGCTGCCCTGGTTGGTGACCACGATCATGTATACCTCGTCGTTGCCAACTTCGACCGGATCACCCACATCCGCGACCTCGAGCAACACGCCCGGGATCCCCATGATGGGAGTCTGTGCACTGGCACTGACCGGCTCAGCCGCCGTGGCCGTCGCCGTGGCCTGGTTGGTGATCGTGCCGATCGCGGTTGCGATCAGGCGAACCTGAACGTCCTTGTCCGCACCGGGTCCCAGATCACCAAGGCGCCACATGACGCGACCATCGCCGGAAACGCCACCGTCAGAGGCAGAGTCGAACGATGAACCCGACGGGATTGGGTCAGTGAGAACAACATTGCGTGCGACGGCATCACCTTGGTTGCTGACCTTGATGTTGTAAGTCACCGGACGACCAAGGTAGCCCTGCTTGCTGCCGGTCTTCGTGATGGTGAGTACAGGTTTCCGCACGATGACCGTCGCCGAGGCCTCAGCCAGGAGTCCACCATCTCCGCGTGCTGCAGCCGTGTTCACGTAGGAGCCTGGCTGCGCAGCCTGTGCGGTCAGCGAGAACTCGCGCGACTGCCCTTGAGCCAAGTCGCCCGCGTCGAACATGAACGTACGGTCGCCGCCTACCGCGGTCAGCCCCGGAGGAAGCGTGTCCGCGACTTGGACATTGCGCGCAATGCCCTCACCCACGTTGGAGACAACCAAGCGGAACGGAATCGCCTCGTTGACCATCACCTCGGCAGGACCAGTTTTCGTCAGCTGGAGCTTCGGCTGGACAACGACCATCGTGTGACAAAGTTCATCCACGAAGGCAATGCCCGCGCAGGGCTCCAGTGAGCCCGTGGCCGTGGCTGTCCCGCGAACCTTGAACAGACGATTATCACGCCCGTTGAGCTCAGCGATGAACCAACGGCCGGTATTGGGATCCAGCCGCTCGTCCGGAGGGATGGACTCCGTCCAGTTGAACCCGGCCGGCACACGCTCGGTAAGGCTGATGTTGTTGATCGGGCGCGTGGTCAAATTGGTCACCCGTATCATGTACTCCATCACTTCACCGGGCCGAATTTCCTGCGGGTAGAACCGCTCGATCAGCAGAATGCTGGTCTCCAGGTCGCCCGTGGGAACGGCTTTGCAGACCGAAAACAGGCCGTTGTCCAAAAGGACAGGTGCTTCCATGCCGGTGCAATTACGCGTCGGACAGGGAGCTGGTTTGCGGGGAGCAGGCTTCGGGGCTGGTGTCGGCGTGGGTTTTGGAGCCGGTGCCGCCTTGACCACCGGCTTGAGTACCGGCCGCGGGGCGGGAGCAGGCTTCGGGTCAGCCCTCGTCTCCAATCCATAGTTCTTCCGCGCGGGGGCAGGCCCAGTCATTGCGACACGCCCGGAACCGGTCGGACAACTGCATCCTGCCAGAATTGCAGCCACCAACACAAGTCCCGTCCAGACGTGTACCGTCTTCCTTAGGTTTCCTAGCATCGTCATTTCCCTTTCTGCACTTGGGCTTCAGACACGCCCTGGCACTCCCACTGCCAGCGTACCTCAGTTTGGCCAGGCAGATGAACCTCTACCTGGACGCCTTCCTCTGTGATAACGCTCTCGCACTCGGTCAGTGCGTGATCTCCAAAACGTCGTTTCCACCTTGCGAACGCCGCTCTAAAAGACCACGACCCGACCTCAGACACAGGCCTGCGGCTGGTCATTCTCCGCTGGCCCTCACCCCTATAGCAACTCACATGCCAACTGTAAGAGGACGCCCGTTCCGGCATGGTGGGCGAACCGTTGGATCGAGGTTTCCCGAGCCCCGCAGCAAGGCGGGAAACCCAGGAAAGCCGAATCCCGAATGGGCTGATTCCAGTGCCCAGTCTGTTCCTCGGCAGGTGAGGTTTTCCGAAATTGTTACATTATCGTTCACACATTCGTCTGCACCACTACTCAAGGGCTCCGAGCACAGTTCGTGCAGGATTCCCACAACCCCACAGGGTCTGAGGCACGGCCTCCAGTCTTTGTTGGGTCACGCCCAGCTGCTTAGAGCAACCCAAGTCATAGCCCGGAAAACGGAAGCCATGCTGAATAGTCACACCAAACTCCGCGCGATCGGCCTCTCACTTGTGGCCGCCATCGCGATTTCCGCCGCGCCACCAGCCTACGACTCCTTCGAGGAGGGACTGCCGGCCCATTGGCAACCGGAACGTCAAGGTACCATTGGCATAGACACAACACACGCAAAGCATGGCGCGCGGTGTCTTCGCTGGGATTGGTGCTCTGGTGATAATATGATGGTCTCGCAGCGAATAGGCAACGTCCGACGCATGGGAGGCTACGGAGGAACCTACAGCAAGGCGACATTCGGGATCTGGCTCTACATGGAAAAGCCGGTAGAGGGCCAGTTGCGGCTCGAGTTCCGCGCGAAGGGCAAACCCACGGGTTGGTTCGATTTCCCATTGGACTTCACCGGTTGGCGACGAGCTCACCTCAAGTACTCCTTCCGTAGCGAGTTCACCGGGAAAGTCTCAGCGGATGTCGACACCATCGCCTTCCGGGCCCCCGAGGCCGTCCCGTCCGGTACGACGTTCATTGATCTTGTCGTCTACAACGGGCTGATGGACTACCGCCAGCAATGGCTTCCCCGCAAGCGGAACGCATCCTCAGTTCGGGACGGAGGAACGGAGGCGAGCATAAGGCAGCCGCCCACCGCGGCAGAACGAGAGGCCACGCGCACAATCTGGCAGCGTCTCGTTCCCACATCCTCAGGCATCGAGGGGCAGGTGGTTGCTGATCTGGAAAGGAAAGCCGCGGCACTGGGAATCACGCCGGGAGGAAACAGTCCAACTGCCGTTCCGGTTGTCAAGAATCCGGGCTTCTATAGCGAATTCGGCTTGGAGATGGGCTCCCCTGCCAAACCGGCAAAGCTGATGCTTGAGATCGCCCGCGCATTCCACCGATCCGACTCTCCGCCTCAGAGAGAGCGCCTGGCCGCACTGTTCCTCGCTTTCTCAGATCACCTGCACAATCAGGGCATGGCCGCTGACTCCGGATTCGTCTGGAACTGGTATGGCGGCCGAGATTTCGCCGAGGCGACACTCCTGATGGCCGGAGTCCTGAGACAGGGAGACAGGCTGGTCAGAGAAGCAGCCTATTTCAACTACAACTGGAAAGCAGACACCATCTTCCAGACCGCAACGCGAACCAGCATGGATGACTTCCACATCGACACGCGTTATCGCCTCTACGGCGCTCTCATGCAGGCATCCCCAGAGGGGAAGGTCCGCTGGTTGCGTGCGTTCTCCCGACACCTGTCCGAGAAGATCTTGCTGGAGAAAGGCGATGGCTTCAAACCCGATGGCTCCGCGTTCCACCATGGGTTCCACTACTTCGCCTACGCCAACTACAGCTTGAACAGTCTGACCCACATCGTGAGTCTGCTCGGAAACACGCCGTTCGCTATCTCAGCAGAAGCCTACAGCCGACTGAAAAGGGTGCTCTTGGCGATGCGCTTCTACTGCAACCAGAATGATCTGCCGCTACCATTGTGCGGCAGGCACCCGCACACCCAGGCATTTTCCGCGGGCAAGCTCCTGGCCATCGCCCAGGCAAGCGGGCAAGGCCTGGATCGCGATCTGATCGCCGCCTATCTGCGTTTCCATCCGGAACAACGGGACGAGAAGCGATTCGTGGATGCGGACCTCAGGCCGGAGCCCTCGCCTGAAGGCAATCTCGCTCTGAGCTACGCCGGACTCATGGCCCACAGACGCGACCACTGGCTCGCCGTCGTCAAAGGCTACAGCTCCTACGTGACCCATGGCGAGACCTACGCGAACAACAATCGGTTCGGACGCTATCTGAGTAACGGATATCTTGATATCCTGGCGAGCGGAACCCCCGTCACACGCCGGAGCAGCGGCTGTGTTGAAGCGGGATGGGACTGGAACCGACTCGACGGAACAACAGTGATCTACCTGCCCCCCGAGAAGCTCGTGGCGCCATCCAAAGGAACCGAGATGCTGCGTTCTGACCAGACGTTTGTCGGCGGTCTTTCACACAGGAAGAGGAACGGGATCTTCGTCATGCGCATCCATGGCGCCAAGCACCACAACCCAAGCTTCCGCGCGGAGAAGACCTACTTCCTGTTCGACAACCGAATCATCTGCCTCGGGACAGGAATCGTCAACGATGATACGGAGCACGCGACCCATACGAATCTGTTCCAGAAGCACCTCGGGGAGCAGGAAGCGCCGCAGGGAATCGTCGTCGATGGACAGGCTGCCCACCAAGTACCCATGAAACGCACGCTTGACCCGGAACGAGCCCACGCCCTGCTGGACACACAAGGCACGGGGTACATCATTCCGACGGGACAGCTCGTCAACGTCGCTCGGAAGAACCAGAAATTCCGCGAACAGCACGACAAGAAGGAACTGGAAGGACTGTTCGCGACCGCGTGGATCGACCACGGGAAAGCACCTTCGGCAGCCACCTACGAATACGCCGTATTGGTCAACACGTCACCCACCCGGCTTGCGGCATTGGCGGAGGCCATGGAATCGTCTGACACGGCCTTCTACCAGGTGCTGCAGCGGGACAGTGTAGCGCACATCGTCTGGGATGAAGACAGCCGGTCATTGGGCTGCGTCTTCCTGGAGCCCGTCCCCATCCCTCCCCGGAAAACTGAGATCACGGGCCGCGTTCGGCGCTGGTGGCCTCCGAAGGCAACCGACAGTCCCCTTGTCTCACCGCTAACCCAGCCCATTATCGCTGTCGAGCGCCCCTGCCTCGCCATGATCCAACAAGGCCCGGGGCACAGTGCCATACTGAGCATCGCCGACCCCGACCTGAACATGATTGATGGACTCAGTCAACCCCGGGAGCTGACGGTCACGCTCGCCGGTGAGTGGACCTCGGCCAGCCCCAATCCGTCCACACGTGTGCGCGTCGATGACAATGCCCCAGTGACCCACATCACCGTCGTCTGTCACCAGGGCCGGACGGTCGAGATGACACTCAGGAAAGCTCGGTAAGAGGCGTCCATCTCGGCAAGCTCGCAATCAACACCGGACACCCATGCCCTGGACGAATGTCTCAAAGGGGGAACGGCTGCGTTGAGTGATCGACACAGGCTCTCTGTCGATCCGCCCACAATGCCACCGACCACACGCGCCTCAAAGCACGACGCAGGAGCTGCGAGCAAAGCCGAGGCACAGCGAAAGCGTTACTTGGCCCGGAGATCGACGCAGTGCATCTTCGTTAGATCGCGCAGGAACAGCCGCCCGTTCGACAAGGCCAAGGGGGCCCAGATTTCCTTGCCTGCGAGGAGTGGAACGCTGCCCAGTTCCCGGTACTCTTCCGGATTCGCCTCGACCATCCGCAACGAACCGCGGACGTCCACAGCGAAGATGAGGCCGTCTGCCACAAGTACGCCTCCACGGTCAAAAACCGGACCGTTCTCCACTTGAGATGATGCCCAGCGGGTCTTTCCATCAAGCGACAGACACGTCAGTCCTCCCTTTCCCCCTTTTCCGCTGTTGTTCGCATAGATAACCCCGTCATGCAGGATCGGCGTCTGAATTTGCCCCTTCCACCCCGGCACACGGGAGGCCTCCTCAACCGCCAGCCCACCATCGGCCTTGACAACCCGCAGCATCACCGCACCCGCACCATATCCCCCCGCGATGAACACCCGCTCTGTGTCGACCGGGACAGGGTCGGCAATTGGGTTCCTGCATTGCCACCCGTCGTAGGTCCACAACAGACGTCCATCCTCTGCCGCGAACGCCGCAACGGTTCCCTTGACGGCCGCGTGACGCCCTCGTGCCGCCTGTCCGCCGGTCGCGATGACCACCTGTCTAACGCCGGCGAGGGTAGCGACCACGGGCGACGCGTAGCAGGAACGCCCCGAAAGTGGAGGCGACGCCCATCTGGTCTCACCGGTGCCGGCGTCGAGGCCGACAAGGAAGCCTTGTTTCCCCTGGGGGGCCACGATCAGGACATCGTCGTCGAGAAGAGGCGATTGCACGAATCCCCACCGGGGCACGTCCCCGCCGAACCGCTCAAGGAGGTTCACCGACCAAACGGCTTTGTGCGTCTTCCGGTCAACACAATGCGCGTGCCCGAACGGCCCGACAAGATAGACATGGCCATCGGTGACGGTCGGAACGGACCGGGTCCCGTCGAACGAGTACCGACCGGGGGCCGCGTACGCGAACGACCAGAGCTCCTTCCCTGTGTCAAGATCCAGACAGCGGAGGACATCCTCGCGTTGATCGGCGGGCTTACCGGTCGGGCGGTCAAGAATATAGACCTCGTTGCCACGTACAGCAGGGGACCCGTAGCCACGCCCCAGCTCGAGAGTCCATGTCACGGTGGGCCCACTTTCGGGCCATGCTCGCGCAAGTCCCGTCTCCCGTGAGACACCACTTCGTTCAGGACCGCGGTACTGAGGCCAATCGGCGCCGCGGGATGAGAAACTCAGCAGGGCGACTAGCGACACAACACGCAACGTCCAGATCATGGTCATCGTTCTCTCCTTTGCCTACAGATGCCATACACTTTACCCACTCATGGCCCAAGCGTCCACGACTGCGTCGACCTCCTGCAACGCAAATCAACGGGGCCGGCGTGGCCAATCGGACAGTCCCGGAAAACGGACAGTGCTTTGCTTTGAAGCGTAACGCGGAAGCCCTGCCCTTCCTGTCCCGAAACGGCTCGTTTTTCAGCCCGGACGGGCTATGGGTAAAGGCGCCGGAGTTCCAGGCGGTTTGGCCTGTTTGGGCAGACGCGCGCCGGTGTCCCCCCCACGCTCGTGCCACCGACAACGCCGAGGCTTCGGTCATATGCAGAGAACGTGAGTGAACAAGGAGTCCAACATGTCCGCAGGTCAGCAGCCAAACATCATTTTCTTCTTCTCTGATCAGCAGCGTTGGGACACCTGCGGCTGCTACGGCCAACCTCTCGATGTCACCCCCAATCTTGACCGCATGGCTGCGGAAGGCGTCCGGTTCGAGAGTGCATTCACCTGCCAGCCGGTCTGCGGTCCCGCTAGAGCCTGCCTCCAAACGGGAAAATACGCAACCGAAATGGGCTGTTTCAAAAACAACATCGCCCTCCCGCAGGACGAGAAAACCGTCCCTAGCTGGCTCAGTGAGTTCGGTTATGAAGTCGGCTACATCGGGAAATGGCATCTGGCCTCAGGACACTTTGGCACGTACTACACACGGGGGGTTGAGGACACCGAGGTGAACCATCGCGAAACTGCCGTCCCGCTGCACCTCCGCGGCGGCTACAAAGACTACTGGCTCGCCTCCGATGTGCTCGAATTCACCTCGCACGGACACGATGGGCACATGTTCGATGCGGAGATGAACCGACGCGACTTCCCCGAGGGGAGCTACCGAGTGGACGCACAGACAGATTGGGTCCTGGACTATCTGCGCTCACGAGACGGGGAAAAGCCCTTCTTCCTCTTCCTGTCTTACATCGAGCCCCATCACCAAAACGACCACAATCACTACGAGGGTCCCAAGGGCTCCAAGGAACGCTTCAAGGACTTCGTCACCCCCGGAGACCTCACCGACACCGAAGGCGACTGGCGAGCAGAGTACCCGGATTACCTCGGCTGCATCAACAGCCTCGACACCGCTCTGGGGCGCATCCGCGCGGAACTCGAAGCCCAGGGGATGGCAGACGACACCTTAATCATCTACACCAGTGACCACGGATCACACTTCCGCACGCGGAACAGCGAGTACAAGCGCTCGTGTCACGACGGCTGCATCCGCATCCCGATGATCGCATGCGGCCCGGGTTTCCGCGGGGGAAAAGTCGTCGAAGAACTCGTGAGCCTCATTGACGTACCACCAACCATCGTCGCTGCCGGAGGCGTGCCTGTACCCTCCTGCATGAGGGGAGGCGATCTCGGCACACTCGCTGACGGGACAGCTCAGGAGTGGCCCGAAGAAGCGTTCCTTCAGATCAGTGAAAGCCACTGCGGACGAACGGTCCGGACCCAGCGCTGGAAATACTCGGTCCGCGCACCGAAAGATGCCGTACGCTTCGGGTGCTGCAACAGTCCTGTCTACACTGAGGATTTCCTCTACGACCTGCAGACCGATCCACACGAACGCCGCAACCTCGTCTCGGATCCCGCCTTTGCAGATGTTCGGGCAGACATGGCCACTCGCCTGAAACGCCGCATGGTCGAAGCCGGAGAAGATGAGCCCGAGATCCAGCCAGTCAGTTGCTGACAGAAAGCCCTCCGAGTCCACGCCATCCACATGGCAAGGGACTCCCTTCACAATACCATAAGGAAAAACGACAATGAGCGATACGTATGACGCTTCGACAGAACGCTACACGAACACCAGCGAAGGCTGGTTCCGACGTTGCGGCCGTTCCGGCCTGCTCCTCCCCTCGATCTCGCTGGGCTGCTGGCACAACTTCGGAGACGCAGGCACGGATGCCGCCCGGCACACGGATGAAACATCCATGCATGCCAGCGCCAAGGCCATGCTCTTCACGGCCTTCGACAACGGCATCACCCACTTCGACCTCGCCAACAACTACGGACCGGCACCGGGCGCTGCGGAGTCTCGAGTCGGGCGCATCCTCAAACAGGAACTCGCTGCGTATCGCGACGAACTGATCATCTCCAGCAAAGCCGGATATGAGATGTGGCCCGGCCCCTACGGGGTATTCGGCTCACGGAAGTACCTTCTGGCCTCCCTGGACCAGTCCCTGAAGCGCCTCCAGCTCGACTACGTGGACATCTTCTACTCCCACCGCCCTGACCCGAACACCCCGCTGGAGGAGACGCTCGGAGCCCTCGACCAGGCCGTGCGCAGCGGCAAGGCGCTTTACTGCGGAATCAGCAGCTATCAGCCCGACATGACCCGAGAGGTCGCCCGGATCTGTCAGCGAGACGGCCTCACCAGGCCAATCATACACCAGCCCAGCTATTCGATGCTCAATCGCTGGGTGGAAAACGGCCTTCTCGACGCCACAGGAGACACTGGTATGGGGGTGATCCCCTTCTGCCCGTTGGCGCAGGGCTTGCTGACGGGGAAGTACCTGCACGGCATACCGGCAGATTCCCGGGCCAAACAGGAAGCCGGATTCCTGAAAGAGGATGGGATCACACCTGACCTGGTAGCCAAGCTGCAGAAGCTCAATGACATCGCCGCAGCGCGGGGGCAATCCTTGGCGCAGATGGCGTTGGTCTGGGTGTTGCGCGATGATCGGGTGACATCGGCTCTCATTGGCGCCAGCCGCCCCGAGCAAATCACCGAGAATATCGCCGCAGTTGACGCCGGACCGCTCACACAAGATCAACTTGACGCTATTGACGTTGTCTTGGCCGGGAGTTCCTGAGCTGCAACGCAGCGGTCTCCAGAGTGGATGGAGGCATCCGAATACCCCGAAATTTGAGGACAACTGAGGTTGGTGAAGCATGCACTCCTTGCCTTCTGCCCCAACGGGGCTCTGCATACCAGCCTGGGGCAACGCCGCATAAGCGCTAACTTGAACGTCCAACATCGAACTCTGAACGTCGAACGTCGAGGTTTGTAACGGCTTCTTTCGGAGACTGTTCCGGTTCTCTTCATTCGACATTCGGCGTTGGACGTTCGATGTTC
>Ga0209045_1002269_pt1 | contig 14524 bp, 11 predicted proteins | sample SaaInlLV_10m_DNA_4_FD_184664 | JGI IMG/M metagenome (GOLD analysis project Ga0209045, IMG submission 184664) | Marine microbial communities from expanding oxygen minimum zones in the Saanich Inlet - Saanich Inlet SI072_LV_200m_DNA (SPAdes) (version 2) | ecosystem: Environmental > Aquatic >...
CAATAAACAGGTCAATTATTGATACAATCATCAAGTCTAGAAACAATGTTCTTGAGGGCTTAAATTGCCTTGCTACATATATCCCTGATTAGTTACGATAAGTTTTATCAGGATCCTCCAATAAAACCTTAATGCATTTATAAAGTCATATTGACAGAAAACATGAATAATTTTCTTGCTGTATAGCAATACAACAATGGCACATCATTTGTCAAACATCTATATACTTAAATACGTAAATTTATCATAAAAACATTAAACATGAAAGCTAGGATCATCTACACATTCGCACTGACAATCATTATAGGTTTTGTATCAACATCCTGTAATAACAATACTGACAAAAGAGAAGCTGCAAAAGAATATATGCGCAATCAAACAACACAATATACAGTAGCATCAACAACAAGCCCCGAAGTAAGCGAAAGCACTACTTCAGCGCACGATGCCATTTATACCATGACTGATAAAAACTTTGATGAAACAGTTAAAAGTGGTGTAACATTGGTTGATTTCTGGGCCGAATGGTGTCGCCCTTGTCGCATGCAAGCTCCTATTGTTGAACAAATAGCCAGCGAAATGAAAGAACAAGTGAAAGTTGGTAAATTAGACATCGACCATAACAGAGCTGTACCTCAACGCTATCAGGTTATGAACATTCCTACTATGCTTTTATTTAAGGATGGTGAAGTTGTTGAAAGAATTGTTGGTCTTACAGATAAGAACACATTAGTCAATTATATCAACAAACACATTTAATAGTAGATTCTACTCATTTACTAAGCTAAATCACAAAATAGCATAAAATCGTTTATTTCGCTGAATAATATATTGTAACTTTATAATGCTTCTGTCAAATTAATTGGATGGGGCGAAAGGAATTTCAGTTTAAATTTTTACATTCGTAGGTGTTTGTATCACACTAGTTATACTACATTGATTGTAGATTTTAATGATAGAAATTAATTTGAAATTATAATAGTTATTCATGATCGGTATGAGGATAAAATTCAAACGTCATTTCATTTTATTGACTTCCTTGTGCTTATTTTTTCATATTTCTGGTACACTTCAAACCTCTGCTCAAAAAGCAGATTATACCCCTATTGTTTGGTTAAGCTCGGAAAACTACAAGCTTCAACCTGGATTATCTCAAAATAATGTCAATTGTATTTTGCAAGATCATATGGGTAATTTATGGTTTGGTACATGGGATGGCCTAAATAAATACGATGGCTATAAATTTACTATTTACAAACCCAACCTAAAAAATAGTGAAAAAGGAATAAGCCATCAAACTATCAATACACTTTTTGAAGATGAACGAAATCAGCTGTGGATAGGTACAGATGGTGGCCTAAATATACTTGACAAAGGACCTCAAAAGTTCACGCATTATTCTTCAACTCATCCTGAATTTACATTATCAAACGATACTATTCGTACTATAGTTGAAGACAAAATTCATAATATTTGGATAGGGACAAATTATGGACTCAATGTATATTATGAAGATGAAAAAAAAATAGCCAGTTATTATAACGACCCTAGCAATCCAAACTCTATTGCAGGCAATTATATCAATCAGGTATTCATTGATCAACACAATTTAGTTTGGGTAGCTACCAATAATGGAATTTCAATTTTAGATCAAAAAAATGGCAAGTTTACAGCATTATATGACGCTAAAAACATTAATCCATTAAAAGGGATTCCTGTAAATTGTATAATACAGGACAAAAAAGGAAATTACTGGTTTGGTACTGAGATTGGGCTTTATAAATTCGCCACCAAAGAGAAGAACTTCACTCATTACACATCTAATACTATCGATTTAAATGCGCTATCAGGGAATTCAATTTCCTATTTGTTAGAGGATAGAAATGGAAATATATGGGTTGGTACCCAAGGTAATGGTCTGAATATTTTTGATCCCATAAAAAACAAATTTGTTAGCCGAAATGATCAAAAATTAAAAGAATTCAGCAAAGAATTCATCAATTCTATTTATGAGGATCGATCCGGCATTATTTGGGTTGGAACATCATGGAGAGGTCTGGCAAAAGTGAATCCACATGCAAATCAGTTTGAACACATTACCTATTCTCCCAGTAATCTTAACGGACTTAATGCGGGAACTGTATGGACAATGTTTGAAGATGAAGAAGAGGATGTTTTGTGGATTGGGACAAGTAATGGCATCAACTTATTAGATCTTAAAACAAATACTTTCAGCTACATTCAAAATAATCCTGCAGATCCGAATTCATTATCTGATAATTTGATCCGCGACATTGTTAAGGACTCAAATGGTAATTTTTGGATTTCAACTCTTTCAGGTGGTTTAAATTACTATAATGTAAAAGCCAATTCTTTTAGCTGCTTTATGCACGATCCTAAAGATGAAACAAGCATTAGTTCAAATCATGTTTGGAAGGTTTTCATCGATCGGGAGGGAACAATTTGGGTAGGAACAAATTATGGATTAAATAAACTTGACCCAATCAGTGGGAAGTTTAAGCGGTATTTCCATGATCCGCTAGATTCAAAAAGTTTGAGTAACAATACTATTTTCTCAATATATGAAGATAGTTATGGGATGATTTGGTTCTGCACCTATGACGGATTGAATATTTACAACCCTAAGCAGGATAATTTTACAGCTATTAAATATAATGCTTCAAAAACAGGACTAAGTACGAAGAGTGTTTTCTCCATCCATGAAGACAAAGATGGTATTATTTGGATAGCTACCATGGGAGGTGGATTAAATAAATACGATCGAAAAAACGGATCGTTTAAATATTTCACAGAAGATGAAGGCTTACCAAACAATATTGTTTATCGAATGTTTGAAGACCAATTTAACAATTTGTGGTTAAGTACGAACCGTGGAATTAGTCGTTTTCATAAAATAACCGAAACATTCGTGAACTTCGATATTGATGACGGTATTCAGAGTTATGAATTCAATCATAATGCAGCTTTTATGAACTCAAAAGGAGTGATGTATTTTGGAGGCATGAATGGAATTAATCGGTTTAAACCTGATAATATTAAGAAAAATAATAATATCCCACCTGTCATCATTTCATCATTCAGTATTTTTCACGAAAAGCAAGCAGTTGAACTAAATGATGGTGATACCATCGTTCTCACCTATCATCAAAACTTTTTTTCCTTTGAGTTTTCTGCACTTGAGTTTAGCAATCCACAAAAGAACAAATATTCGTATCGTTTAAAGAATTACAATAAAGCCTGGATTAAAACCGATGCAGACCGTAGAATTGCCGAGTATACAAAAGTGGTACCCGGCACCTATGTATTTCAGGTTAAGGGCTCAAATAGCGATGGTGTTTGGAACGAAAATCCAATAAGTGTAACCGTCATTGTAGAACCACTGTGGTGGCAAAAATGGACTATTCGGATTCCTATCCTCTTAATTTTAGGATTTATAATTTACAAAATGATTTCGATGCGATTAAGGCGAATTCAGGAAAAACACAAAACCGAGAATGAGATGTTGCAGTATCAGAAAAAATTCTCTGACATACAGCAAAAAGCATTACGCCTGCAAATGAATCCTCATTTTATATTCAACTCGCTTAATTCAATCCAACAATTCATTCTACAACAAGACAGCGAAACTGCCCATATTTATTTAACTAATTTTTCTTCCTTGATGAGGAAAATTTTAGAAAATTCTAAGCACGATAGCATTAAACTGAGTGAAGAAATTGAAAGTATCCGATTGTATCTTGAGTTGGAAGAATTAAGATTTACTGAGCATTTTTCCTATCACATTAATGTAGATAAAAACATCCTCCCAACAAAAATTCAGATTCCCCCCATGCTTATGCAGCCCTACTTAGAAAATGCAATATGGCATGGTTTAATGCCTAAAAAAACCGGTGGAACATTGAACATTGATTTATCTTTATTCGACAAAAAAACCATGCTTGTGAGCATTAAAGATGATGGGATTGGACGCGAAAAAGCTTTAGTAATAAGCAGTAAACGAAGATTTCATAAATCAACCGGCATGAAAAATATAGAGGAGCGCCTGGAACTATTGAACAGCTTAAATAAAACAAATATGAAAGTCGAGGTGCTTGATTTATATCATAAAAATGGAGAAGCAGCAGGAACCGAAGTTAAACTATTTATTCACTTTGATACGATTAATTCGTAGCATAAAAAAGAACACATGGAAACAATCAAAGCAATTCTCGTTGACGATGAAAAAAACAGTCTTTCTACCCTTCAGTTGTTATTGGACAAATATTGTCCTGAAGTGGAAATAATTGGTACTGCCCAAAATGTTGCAGATAGTATCAAAATTATAGATGAGCTGAAACCTGAATTGGTTTTTCTTGATATAGCAATGCCTGATGGTGACGGTTTTGAAGTATTGGAAAACGTTAGTCATAAATTATTTCAAGTCATTTTCACCACTGCCTACGACCAATATGCTTTACGTGCCTTTGAATATGCAGCCTTACACTATTTGTTGAAGCCTATTAATTTCAACGATTTGCAGGATGCAGTAGCTCGCTTTACAAAGGTGACAGATGAGTCTGAATTTGATGATAAACTCCTCAAAATAAAAGATTCGCTTGCATCTCAACAAAATAAAATTATTCTTCCAACCATGGAAGGGCTTAACATCATTGATATAGAAGATATTATTCGATGCGAATCAGATAATAATTACACCATTTTTATTCTCAAAACCGATAAAAAAATTGTGGTTTCGAAAACCCTAAGTAATTATGAAAAATTATTAGCCGATAAAGATTTTTTCCGTATTCATTCCAAGCATTTGGTGAATTTAAAATATGTGAAAAAATACGTGAAGGGACGTGGTGGCTATGTGGTATTTTTCGATGGCACACATGCAGATGTTTCTGCCAGTCGTGTTAAAGATTTTCTTGTTCGCTTGAAAATATTTGCTAAATCGCTTAATTAAAACTTACTTCGTTGAAGCACCATTAATATTAAGTCGATCTCCTTTATGATTGCTATTATCGATTAATTTTTTGGCCTTTTCAGAATTCACATGACTGAAGAAATCTTCGTTGAAAGTCAAAATTCCTTTTTTGAAAGCATAATAGTTATACGTATCAGCAGGAATATATAACCATTGTTTTCCTAAATCTCTTTCCTGAGGGGGAACCAAATAATCAAATACAATCATTTTGCTTTTAGGAATCAGCTTCAACATCATGCTGTATTGGTTATTGAATTCAAAAACCCGCCTATACTTTATCTCACCATCTACCTCAAAAATTGGTGCACCTAATACTAATTGACCATCTTCATTAAATCTGAATACTTCTATAATCTTTTTTGAACTAAAACTATTATTACCATCCCATCCCAAAAGAATGTAATAGACTTGACCTTTGTGTTTTAGTTTCATAATGTCGTAGTACAAAGCACCAAACCAACTTTCGGGTCCATGCAAACTATCTTCAACCTCATTAAACAATATTTGCTTTGAGTAATCATACAATGGAATTAACTGAGCAGCACCTTCTTTGTCCATGTGAATAGCTCCATAATAACGATAACTCCCATCGTCAAAACGTAATGTCCAACTAAAAACCCTGAATTTTTTATCAGGTGATTTCAAAACATACATGAAGGAAAAAGAGTCGAAGGGATAATTAAATGATCCAGGAGTTTTTAATGCCGTTACAAATTGTGGTATAAAATCCGTTAAGGCGTCCATTCTTGAAAACTCATTCCAACCATCAAGAATAGTATCTCCTAATGTATACAATCGTTTTTCCATTATCACAAGGCTATCGTAACCTTGGCCCAGTATGTCCTGAATTTTTTCTTTGCTATCCTTTTTGTCCGATTTTTTGGTTAGTTCATTTTGTCTGGCATTCGCTTCTTTTACCTTTTCTTTTTCAACACTTGCGTGCTCTAATGCCAAAATACTGACAGCAATGTTTTTATCAAATTTTTCAACCAAATCAAAAGATATAATTCCAATCAATTCGCCCTTCATATTTAATAAGGGAGCGCCATCGTGTAATTCTGCCAAAGGAATCATTAGTAGTAAACCGGGACCAACTCCTTCAAACATTCGGGCAATAGATACTATTCCTTCCGAAACTACAGCTATATTTTTATCATTAATTCCCAAAACAAAGGCTTCATCTCCTTCATATAATATTGAATTTGAAAGCTTTAACACAGGAAAGACAACATTGTCAGGATTTTTAACCCTGAATTCTACAAGACCCGTTTTTTCATAAACTTTAATGACTTCTAATAAATCGTATAAGTGGCCATCTTGTGTAGCAACCAATACTGCACTTGCTGTTTTAATAATTGGAAATGACGTAATGACAATACCCTCACTTTGAATAAAAAAGCCGGTTCCTGTAGCCATTAAATGTCCGGCTTGTCCAAATGCCTTAATCAATACAACTGCATCTCGTTTTGATGCAACCATATCTGCAAATTCATCATCTACGGCATCTGATTGCGCATGCACTTGAAATGTACAAATCAATCCAATTATTACAATTAGGAACTTCTTCATCATTTGATTTAATGATTATGATATATTAACCGGAAATGCGCTAAAATATTATAAATATTTCTCGATTGCTTGGTTTACGTTATTCTCAATACGACTGATCACATTTGTCCGATCTGAGAAATTGAATTTTTCAGCGGTTACTTTTTCATACAATTCAATATAACGGTTCATTACCATTTCAACCACATCGTCATTAATATCAGGCATCACATCACCTTCCCTGCCCTGAAATCCTTGTTCCATCAACCACTCACGAATGAATTCTTTCGAAAGCTGCTTTTGCTTCATCCCTTTGGCAAAGTTTTCTTCGTAGCCCTTTGCATAAAAGTAGCGTGACGAATCAGGTGTATGTACTTCATCAATAAGATAAACTTCGTCATAATAGAGACCAAATTCATACTTTGTATCCACTAAAATCAATCCCTGTTTGTCAGCAATTTCGCTACCTCTTTCAAATAATTTATGGGTGATTTCTTCAAGTTGCTTATAGTGCTTTTCTGAAACAAGACCACTTTCTAAAATTTCATCTCTCGATAGGTCTTCATCATGTCCATCTACTGCTTTGCTGGTTGGGGTTAGAATGGGTTTTGAAAACTTTTGATTTTCCACTAATCCTTCAGCTAAAGGAATACCACAGATGCTTCTTTTACCAGACTTATATTCCCGCCAGGCATGACCAACTAAATATCCTCGAATAACCATTTCGACTGGAAAAGGTTTGCATCTTTTTCCTAAAGAAACAGCCGGATCAGGAACTTCTTCTAACCAATTGGGAACAATATCTTCAGTTAATTTAAGTGCTTTTGCAGCAATCAAATTTAGAATTTCACCTTTATAGGGAATGGGGCGGGGCAAAACATGATCGAATGCAGAAATGCGATCGGAAACAACAAACAATATTTTGTCTTCTCCAACTTCATACACATCTCTTACTTTACCTTTCATAAATCCCGACTGACCTTTGAATTTAAAATTCGTTTCATTGAATGCTTCGTATTTCATAATATTTACTTCTTATTTTTCAAATATTTTAGTATAATTATTTGGGCAAAACTAATCAATATTCTGCTTTTCCTGAGGATGCTTTTTTGAATATGCACGAATTATATCTTTTACTATTTTATGTCGTGTAACATCCTGAACGTTAAATTCCAATACTTCAATCCCCTTAATATTCTTAAGTATTTGCGTGGCTTTTAATAATCCTGATTTTTGGGAAGATGGTAAATCGATTTGTGTTAAATCGCCATTCACAACAAATTTTGCAGAAGGCCCCATACGGGTTAAAAACATTTTCAATTGCAAATCAGAACAGTTTTGGGCTTCATCTAATATCACAAAAGCACCATCAAGCGTTCTACCTCGCATAAATGCCAAAGGAGCCAGTTCAATAATCTTTCGATCAAGATAAAACTGCAGCTTTTCAGCCGGGATCATATCATCCAAAGCATCATATAACGGACGTAAATAAGGATCGATCTTTTCCCGCATATCTCCGGGCAAAAAACCAAGGCTTTCACCAGCTTCTACGGCTGGTCTTGTCAAAACAATTCGCCTGACCTCCTTACTTTTTAGTGCTTTAACTGCCAAAGCCACCGAAGTATATGTTTTTCCGGTTCCTGCTGGCCCAATTGCAAAAACAATTTCACTTTCTCTAACTGCTTTAATTAATTTATACTGTGTGGCAGTTCGGGCTCTAATTTTTTTATTATTTCGTCCATACAAAATCAGATTGTCATCCTCATTTTCAACATCAATCAGCTCAACACTTCCACCCAAAACTTCACGAATATGCTCCTCTGATAATTCAGTATGCTTTTCAGCAAAGTCAACTAATTGTTCAATTTTGTCCTCTATTTCTTTTGCTAATTCAAGTTCGGCAATTACCTTTATTTCGTCTCCACGATTCACAATGGTCGCTAATGGAAAGGCATCTTCAATTATTTTGAATTTTTGATTATTGACACCAAAAAAATCAACCGGATTTTGTAATCCTACTTTTATTGTTATTTCTTTCAAATTCTGCTTTTTAGAATGATCAAAAATAAAATTAATTGCTGGCAATACCATTTTTATCAATCATTTATTTGGATTTTTGCATTGCATCAGGGATTATCTTGATACTATTATGGCCTTAATTACACTAACAACAGATCTTGGATATAGGGATTACTATGTCCCCATAGTCAAAGGATATATACACAGCAATATATCTCCTGTATCGTTAGTTGATATTACACATCTCATCAAACCATTCAATATTGCAGAAGCAGCTTATATTCTTAAAAATTGCTATAAAAATTTCCCAGATAACAGCATTCATTTAATTAATATTGAATCGAATATTGAAACCAATGATGATTATATCGTTGTATCCTATCATAAACAGTTTTTTATTGCAAAAGATAATGGTGTAATTTCTCTGGTAACAGATGGAAATGCTGATAAAATCGTTAAGCTTGAATTACCAAAACCTGAAGAAAAAATATTTCCTCTCCACTTCGTGCTTGCAAAGGCTGCCTGCAAATTGGTTAAGGATTATAAATTGAAAAATCTGGGAACCATAATTCCTGAAATGTATACCATCAGTGCAGTAAAACCACTACTCGAACAGAATATGATACGAGGAATGATTCTTTATGTAGATAATTATGGTAATGCAATAACCAATATCAATCGTTCCCATTTTGAACGCTATGGAAACGAAAGGAAAGCTATCATTTTTTTTAGCAGAAAAGAACAGGTCGACAATATCTCTTCACATTATTCTGATGTAGCAGAAGGAGATGCGCTTTGTTTATTTGGTTCTTCGGGTTTACTTGAAATAGCTATTAATAAAGGCAATGCAAGCAGACTTATTGGCTTGAATGAAAAGAGCCGCGTGTTAGTTGAATTTCAGGATATTGAATAAATGAACACTAGCATTGTTCATATGTGAATTATATATTGGGAAACACCTGCTATTTAGCGTAATCTTTTGAAACTAGTCAATTGCATTTACATGTGTTGAAGTAATCAAGCATTTCAATTGCATATCCTCAATGCATAGAAATTTATTAAATTTGAAAAACATACATATTCTCAAAGGCATTAGAACCTTCATGAAAAATGAAAAAATTCCTCTTTGTAGTATTAATTATTTTGTTCTACCAATCACTCTTTGCTCAATATGATAATTATTCAGCAGGAGCAAAAAGCAAAGCATTATCAGATGCTTCATTAACGTTTTCCAATCTTTGGGCTGTGTTTAACAACCAGGCTGCCATGGCCTTTTCGGATAATAAAGCTATTGGCGTTTTTGCTGAAAATAAGTTTGGATTGAAGGAATTAAACACAGGAGCTCTGGCATTTACATATCCTCTCGAAAAAGCAGGAGTTTTAGGATTAAGTATTTATTCGTTCAATCAATCGGTGCTGTTTTCCAGACAGAAATTTGGATTGGCCTATGCCTTAAAGCTGGGAAACAACTTCTCATCTGGTATGCAATTGAATTTAATACGAAGTTTCACAGCTGAGTATGGTAGCGAATTTAGTTTTTGTGGCGAGATAGGACTATATTTTAAAATGAATGAAAAAACTTCTTTGGGTGTTCATGTATTTAATCCAACATCATCTCGCTACAACAAATCAAATAACGAGCGAATTCCTACGCTAATGCGTATTGGTTTAGCCTATCAGATTAGCGAAAATTCTATTTTACTTGCTGAACTAGAAAATAGTTCCATAAACAGTTTCAATTTTAAAGGAGGATTAGTCTATCAAATTAGTGAAAGATTGAGCATGCAGGCAAGCGTAAAATCATATCCATTTGCAAGTGCCTTTGGTTTAGAAATATCTACAAAAAAAATCAATATCAATTTGGCTTTACAATTTCATCAAGTACTCGATATAAGTCCCGGTATTTCATTGGATCATTATTTTGAGAAGTAAGTATTTAATGCGTTGTTAAATAATCAGGTAATTGAACAGAATATCCCCTTATAAAAAACATTTCACAAAAGCATTAGTCTTTATAGTGATTTGCTTCTTATATCACCCCTCTTTTGCACAAACCAATCCCTACGAACACATTGAGAAAATCATTGAAAAGATAATTGAAAACAATGAAAATGAAATTGATTATTCAGAAATTGAGGATCAATTAATATCCATTATTGAGTCTCCCTTAAATCTGAACACAGTAGAGGTTGAACAATTGAATGAATTATTTTTTCTTAGCCAACAACAAATTCAAAGCATAATTGAATACAGAAAAAGCTATCATGGTTTCAAAAGTATATATGAACTTAAGGCGCTGGCTGATTTGGATAAAGAAACATTGGTGCTTCTCATTCCTTTTGTTTATGTTGGAGAATCAAAATATGCAGCCCGAAAATTTAAATTTTCAGACTTAAAATATAGCCGTAAAGAACTCATCTTGAAAACTGAATCAGTTTTGGAAGACCAACTTGGCTATTTGGACGAAGCAGTTCAAGATTCAGGAAAGTCATATTATCAAGGGAATTCATTCAAGTATTATACTCGCTATAATCAGTCCAATAGCTCAAAATATAGTTTGGGTATTACCATGGAGAAAGATGCAGGTGAAGAATTTTTCTCAGGAACACAAAAGCAGGGTTTCGATTTTTACTCAGCCCATTTATTTTTAAAAGATATAGGACCATTCTCGGCTATGGCCATCGGAGATTATTCTATCAATTTCGGTCAAGGATTAGCTTTCTATACGGGTTTTGGTTTTGGTAAAAGCCCGCTGGTAACTGATATTTATAAATCTTCAAAACGTCTTAATCCTTTCAAATCTGTAAACGAAAATAGCTTTTTAAGAGGTTTTGCCATACAAAGTCAATTAGGAAAATTCGAGCTCACAGCATTTTACTCCAATAAACGAATTGATGGAACAGTTCTGGAAAACGACACACTAACAAATGACGATCATATATTGACCTCATTTTACAACAGTGGATATCATCGAACAGATGCTGAACTTGAGAAGAAAAACAGCAATAGAGAGCAATTGCTAGGCTCTCATTTACTCGTTAACTTTGACAAATTAAAGCTTGGATTATCAGCAATCACGGGAAAATACAGTCACGAATTCGAACAAAAGCACATACCCTATCAATATTATGATTTTTCAGGATCTGATTTTTACAAGCTCAGTTTTGATTATGCTTTTGCTTATAAATCCCTTTTTCTTTTTGGAGAAAGTGCCTTCGATGGAAATGCATTTGCCCATTTAACAGGAGCTCTGCTAAGTCTTGGGTCAGAAATTAATGCTGGAATCTTATACCGACATTATCCTCCAGCTTACAACACATTATATGCTAATGCATTTCGGGAATCAGGTGATGTGAATAATGAATCCGGATTATATTTTGCACTGAGTTTTTCGCCATTTTCAAATTGCAAGATCGACTTATACGTAGATCAGTTCAATTTCCCATGGATTGATTATCAACGAGATGTGCCCACCAAAGGCCATGAGTATTTAATGGACATGCATTATTCACCAAGCTATCGACTAAAACATAACCTTCGATTCAAATATCAAATTAAGGAAAAGAACTTAAGTGGAAATGAAGGGCAAATGAACACTGTAGTGGATGAAAGAAAACTGACAATGCGCTACGATTTCACCTACAATATTATGGGGCCTTTTGCCTTTAGAAGTCGGCTGGAATATTCCCAATTTGCTATGGAGAACACAAGCCGTGGAATATTGACTTTTCAGGATATAAGCTATGTGGCCTTAAATTATAAACTAAAATTAACTTTGAGATATGCCTTGTTTCATACAAATAACTATGATTCTCGCATTTATGTGTATGAAAACGATGTTCCGTCAACTTTTAGTATCTATTCTTTTTACGGACGTGGATCTCGATATTATGTGTTGTGTAAATATCAACTCAATTCAAAAAGCAGTGTATGGTTGAAAATTTCGCAAACAAAATATGTCGACAGGCAACAGATTGGAAGTGGATTAAATGAGATTACAGGAGATCACAAAACGGATGTCAGACTACTCCTAAAAGTAAAATTTTAACTACATGAAACGCCTCAAACTTAGCAGGAGGCTTTTTTCAATTTGCTCAAATTTACCATCAGCCAGAAACAGTTCTTTAATGTTCCTCAGAACTTTTTCTTTTTCCTCTTCATTAGGATAAAATCGGCTTTTCAGTGATAGTATAGTTTGAAGTCTTTCGTAGTCGTTGCAACTATTGAAACATTTTGAAGCTAATGCATATTTGTCGCGACCCACTTTATCAATTATCAATTTCTTCTCTCTGCTTGCTACATCAATATCAACATTAGCAGCATAAAGCATGGCAAAAGCTAAAAAATCTTCATATGTCCAACTTGCGGTATCAAAATCAGTCATTTCAGCAAAATTATCAGTGTTAGTATAAGGTCTTATTCTCTTGACAAATATATGCATTATTTGTATTTTCAATCAGATAATTTTTTCAACCAATTGCTAAAATTTCACTAATTATTTCAGTATTAGCCTACCTGAATTCCATTATATTTAGTAATTTTGTTATTTCCATCTAATCCATAATTTATGTTAAACATTGCATTATTCGGACCTCCAGGTGCTGGAAAAGGTACCCAATCTAAATTATTATTAGAAAAATATAATCTGGCTTATATTGCTACTGGAGATATTTTGCGAAAAGAAATTGCTGATGGTACCGAGCTCGGAAAAAAAGCAAAAGACATCATTGAAAAAGGGGGATTAGCTTCGGATGAGATTATCGTCCAAATCATTGAAAATAATATTAAATCAAACACACATCTAAACGGTTTTCTTTTTGATGGATTTCCCAGAACAATGGTTCAGGCCTATATTTTGGAAGGATTGCTTCTGAAGTTTAATGCTTCATTATCTTGCATGTTAAGTCTGGAAGTTCCTAAAGATCAATTGCTAAAACGTTTACTCGACCGTGCAAAAACGTCCAAAAGAAAAGATGATACACCTGATGTTATTAATTTCAGATTACAGGAATATGACAACAAAACAAGTCCTGTAGCTGATTTTTACAAAGAAAAAGAGGTGTACATTCCTATCAATGGGATAGGTGACGTTGATGAAGTTTTTGAACGCTTAAACACAGCGATTGATTCTGTTATTCAAGAATCGTGGTTAAATATTGTATTGTTTGGATATCCCGGAGCAGGAAAAGGAACTCAAGCTTTAGAAATTTCTAAGAAATACGATTTGGTTTATATTTCTACTGGTGAAATGCTACGCAATGAAGTGGCTAAGAAAACAGAAATTGGGAAAAAGGTTTTACCATTTATGGAAAAAGGATCCATTGTTCCTGATGAAATTGCCATCAAACTCATTGAGAATAAAATAAAGAATAATCCCAAAGCTCGAGGTTTTATATTTAAAGGCTACCCTCGCACTTTAGTACAAGCTTATATTTTAGATGGGATGTTACGGAAAATGAATTCTGGTGTTTCTTGTGTGGTTAGCCTCGAAGTATCAACGCTGGAGGCTATTAAACGTCTTTCGGCACGAGCCAAAACGAAGAATTCAAGGAAATACGACATGAACACCGATTTAATTGTTGATCGGCTTGAAGAGTTTGAAGAAGTTACACGACCCGTTGCCGATTATTATACCAAGCAAAATAAGTTTTTTAGTGTCAAAGCATATGGGAATGTTGATGAAATTTCCAAAAAGATGTTTGCTGAAATTGAAAAAGCAAGAAGAATTGTGCATTAGCAGATTTTATTTTTTGCTTTGAAACATAAGTTCTAAAGGACTTTACACAAATACTCAGCGGCTATATTCTTTTTCTATTTCTTGATATTGATTAAGAGTAGTAATTATTATATTTGCTCAAAAAAGTAGACGTATGAAATTGTTCCTTAACCTTCTTTTTACTGCAGTTGCAATTGCACTAGCTATTTGGTTGTTTGTAATTATTCGCGAACCTATAAAGCTAAAAGCAG
>Ga0209045_1002277_pt1 | contig 14460 bp, 15 predicted proteins | sample SaaInlLV_10m_DNA_4_FD_184664 | JGI IMG/M metagenome (GOLD analysis project Ga0209045, IMG submission 184664) | Marine microbial communities from expanding oxygen minimum zones in the Saanich Inlet - Saanich Inlet SI072_LV_200m_DNA (SPAdes) (version 2) | ecosystem: Environmental > Aquatic >...
ATTGAAATCCTGACGGAGGAAGGATCTGAAAACCGAGAATAAAACAGCAACTTATATCGTAAAAGCGAATTCTGATTTGATCTTTGATGACAGATTCTTCGTACCTCAGAATGAACAGAAAACTTAGGACAATCACCATCCAATTATTGCCAATCCTGACGGAGGAAGGATCTGAAGGCTGAGAGTAAAATAGCAGATTGTAACATAAAAGAAAACTCAGTTTACTCTTTGATGACAGATTCTTCGTACCTCAGAATGAACAGAAAACTTAGGACAATCACCATCGAATTATTGCCAATACTGACGAAGGAAGAGACTTGAGTCAATCTTCAAAAAAGGAATGTTGATTATTTAATGCATCGTTCCAAACACCATCCCTGTAATCATAGGAATTAACCAGATAATCCATACAAAAAGGCTGTATTTGTGAAATTTTAAAATCATTTTTTCATTTTTCTTTGCAAGGACAATAGTTGCCCAAATAGCATGAAATAGCATAAGAAGAATAGCCAACATCCCAGTTAAACCATGAAAATTAAACTGGAATACAGATCCAGCCAATACTCCCATTGCACCAGTTCCAGTTGAATCGGCTGCTACACCAAACCAAAAAACAATAGCATGCCACCACTTAAGTTGTCCCTTAATTTTTTCAGCCCAAACACCAACTGTGTATAGTACAAATGCAAGATTTATGAATCCAACAGCAATGATCATTGTTTTGTCCATGGTAGATTTTTAATTGCGATATGCAAAAATACGTATTGCTCCTTAATTTAAATTGAGAATTATTGGGGACGCAAAAAAGATAAAACTAGGACAAAGCAGACCTCCTAAAAGCATAATAATCAGTAAAACCACTGGAATCTGTATTGAAATTTCCAAAACTATTACAGTATATTCTCTACTTAAAGTACCTGGATATAATTTGGCTATCGGATATCAGCTGAAACGAAAATTTTTAGGTATAAAAAATCAGTCACTCTCCAATGCTAGAAGGAAACTTCAAACGAAAACAAAATCTTGTTATACAATTTATCAATAGGAACAACAGGCTTATAGTCGTAGATATTTTGATATTGTAAAACCAAACCTAAATGTTCGGTAAAATTATACTTAATACTTGAACTACTTGCTAACCTTGGAGAAGCAAATAATTCTTCAAAGCTACTTTGATAATATAAACTAATGTCAAAATCGAAATTGAAGTCTGTTTTCAATTTAAAACTTACATAACTACCTAATTTATACTGCTCTCTGACAACATCTATTGGATTTGTTGGAACTAGATCATCCCGAACTCCATGATAATTCCATTTCTCAAATTCATAAAAAGGACCTGTTCCAAAATAAAATCCAATCATTTCAGAAAGATATATTCTGTATCTCAGATTAATTCCTCCAGCATATTTTAACTCCAAACCTCTTGATTCTGACCAATGTAACTGCGAATAGGGCTCAAATACAAACCTGCTGTCAAAAGTTTTTCTATATTCTATGTATAAAAAACCTCCACTCAATAATACTTCCTTGCCATATTTTGACAGTTCAATCTTGTTTGCAATTGTAATCGCACTTTTTTTCATTCGGAACGTAATATCCGATGTATTTTCAAATTCAATTAAATTTTCTTTAAGATTTTGAAATTTAAAATCAGGGACAATATTTCCCTTAATCAATTTACTTGTATCAAGTATGACAGAAAAACTTTCCGTATGAAGAATTTGGCCATAAGTACGAGTAAAACTTATCAAAATCAAAAGAGAAATAACTAATGTTCTAGTTTTCATGTATTTAATTATTTTAAAAGGTCATATTGCCAGTCCCGATTTATCGGGATAACTCGCATATAATCATTTCCTTGTGCCTGCACACTGAAGTGTTTCGGAACATAGGTATGTGTATTGACTTTTACTCATGCTCGTTTTATACAATTAAATATTATCTAGTTGTTATGAAGTGCTAGATAATATAATATCCATCAATTTAGTGGTTTGCTTTTTTGATCCCTATTTCTAATTTTCAAATTAATTTATATTCTATTATCTGCTATAAATTATACTAAATAAGCAGTATTTGATTTCGCATATTCAGCAATGCTCGTTCTATATTATTGATTAGATTTCAGTTCAATCAAGCTATCTTGCTTTATCTTTATCAATCCTCTTTTTGGTCTATCTAAATCTATTATAATAAACACAACTAAAACAATCAAAAATGTAAACATTACAGTTGATATATATGCTCTTTTTAATCCCAGACCTGAAGTATAACCCATTAATGCGCCACCTATTATGAAAACAATAAAAAGTAAAAACAATATTACTTCAGGAACGTGCCTTTGTAAAACTGCATTTCTTTCACCTCTTGCATCAATTACGTCATTTAGTGAAGTAATAAAATAGCCTGTTGTAACTGGCCTGGGGTCAATTTCAGCAGCTTTGATAGCTGAGTCCCAAATTTGAGTTTGAATGAAATCTGTTTTTTGATTTATGGATTTTCGTTCACTTTCTTTTGTCAAGTCAATTGAACTTATTTCAATTCTTAAATCAATATATTTTTGCAAAAGATCATATGTTATTGAATTATATTGTTCCGGTAAAAGTTTTGTTCTTAATAATGACGTTCCAATTGCATTTGCTTCCTGAATCACCGCATAGCTTCTGTTATCAAATCTCTGCAATGCCATATTAAAAGTGAATCCCAACAAAAGAGCTAACAAACCTAAAATTCCTGCTTGAATTGTATTCGTTTGAGCCTTTACTTCATTGTCTGTTTTTCGTTGAAATCGCCTACCTATTCGGAAACAAACTTCGTAGGCTAATAAAATAGCGGCAAACAAAAGCCCAACAATTAAAATACTGTTTTGGTTATACATAATTTCACCGTTCATATTAAGTTATAAATTTAATTAATTTTTCAAATCAATCGTGTAGAAAAGTGTCTAGCAGCCAACTATTTAATTTCTTTTCTCTTTTACTGCAATAAAAAGAACACATTATAAGCCATTTCATCAAAGTGAGTTTAAAAATGCATTATGTATTTAAATTAAATATTTCGTACATGCTATACTTATTCCTCTTTAGGCTTAATGTCTATTTATGTTGTTTACTATATCTATATATCGTCAAGTTAATCTGCTTTTCCCCTAGCCAATGAAGCAAATACACCAATCAAACAAAGGAATGAAAAGGTCAGAAATAAAATTTTCATTGCAATCAGAAAATCAGGAAAATTGGAGGGATTAATGGTTGCCTCACCAATGAATATATTGATCACCAACATGGCTATTCCCATCGAAAACATTTGACCCGTTAAACGCATGGTGCTCAAGCTTGCCGAAGCTATCCCAAGATACTTTTTCTCAACTGAACTCATAACTGCATTGGTATTTGGAGATGAAAATATGCCAAAACCAAAGCCTAATATGATGAGTGACAAAACAATGCTTAGTTGACTGGTATCTGCATTGAAAAAAGCCAAAATGGATAAACCCACAACAGTAATTGCCATACCCAAAGAAGCCAACCAACGTGCATCAACCCGATCAGATAATCGACCTGCCAAAGGTGAAAAAACAGCCATCATAATGGGTTGAGCAACCAATATCAAACCTGCATCCCGTGGACTCAATCCTTTCACAAATTGCAAATACAAGCTTAGCATAAAGGTAATTGCAAAAGTGGCACTATAGTTTATTAAAGCAGCCATATTGGAAAAGGCAAAAACTCTGTTTTTAGTAAATAATCTCAAATCCAAAACCGGATAATCGAGTTTTCTCTCTAATAAAATAAATGCTACTAACACAAGTAAACCTAGCGATAAAAACACATAACCACTTTGAGAAGGCATTCGGGAAAGGCCATACATTATGCCAAATAAAGATGCAGCATAAATAATCGATCCAATCCAGTCAAACTTTTCTCCTTTTGCTTCGGCCCATTCTCCTTTCAGTTTAAAAATAACTAAAAGAATAACGGCAATTCCGAGTGGGATATTGATATAAAAAATACTTCTCCACCCAAAATATTCTGTTAAAAAGCCACCTAGAACAGGTCCTAGTGACAAAGCAGTATATACACTCGCCACAACTATCCCCAAAGCTCTTCCTCTTTTTTCCTTTGGATAAACAGAAATTAAAATGGCTGTAGCCGTACTAAACATCATTGCGCCTCCAAAACCCTGAATGATTCTATAAATGATTAGTGCAGTTCCGGATTGAGCTGCTCCACACAAATAGGATGTAATGGTGTAAATAGTAATACCGATGAGGTAGATTTTCTTTCGACCAAACAAATCAGCCAATCGGCCTAATGGAACTAAAGCAATTGCTGCAGCTAATAAATAAGAGCTGGCTACCCAACTCAAACCAATGGCATTCATATTAAAATCCTTGCCAATATCTGGTAGAGCCAAATTAATAGATGAGCTCATAAAAGGAGTCAAAAATGATCCCAGCACTGATACCCATAATGCAACCAGTGCCAACGAATTGGTTTTTGCTGTGCTTTTCATCTGTTTATAATTGTTTTTTAGTTGTCAGATGGAACTCGCATTATAATCATTCCTATGTGTGAGAAATTTTTTACTCATGCTTGTTTCATATGTCAATAATTATTTTAAAAGGTCATATGGAACTCGCATATAGTCATTTCCTTGTGCCTGCACAGCGAAGTGTTTCGGCACACAGGTGTGTGAGTAAACTTATTCACATGCTCGTTTCATCTATTAGCAAAAATAGTATAAGAAAATTTTATAAACAGCTACCATAGTTGAGGCAGTGATTGAACCAGCAGATTTCACTAAATTCGTTTGAAATTTAAACCAAAAAGCTATTGCTTAATCTTTGGCAGGAAATATTAGCGTATGCTGCAGTAATAACTGCTGTTTTCTTGGAAGGTGAAACCGCCTTACTAACTTCTGCTTTTGCAGCAAAAATGGGCTATCTGAATGTTGTAATTGTTGGTATACTGGCATTTGTCGGAACTATTTTCTCAGATTGGCTTTGGTTTTTTATTGGAAGAAGTCGAGCGAAAAAGCTGCTATTCAAGAAAGAGAAACTGAGTAAAACTGCACAAAAGGTGGATTTGCTTTTAGAAAAATATCCCTACCTGATTTTACTTGGCTATCGATACATTTATGGATTAAGAACAATCATTCCAATGATTATTGGGATGAGTACCATCAAAATCAAGAAGTTTATTGTATTCAGTTTGTTTACAACTTTTGTTTGGACCCTTATTTTTACTTCACTCGGTTTCTTATTTGGATCCATCATTGAATCACGAATGGAAATGATCCAAAATTACCAGCTAAAATTTGTCATTATATTAATAAGTCTGGGATTAATTGGAGGTTTTATTCTAAGAAGATATTCTAAAAGAAAGTTGAAGAATTTGAAATAAACCAATGATAGACAAAGTATACGAATTAAGAAAAATCAACTAATTGAAGTTATGGAATCTGATATAATCGTTATTTACAAAGGGAATCCTTTTGATTCTGAAATTATTAAAGAAATCCTAAATGATAATGGGATCATAGCAAACTTGAAGAATCATTTAATGGGAACCATTGCTCCTTGGCAAGTTTCTGCTGGAGGGGTTGATCCTATAGAAGTAGAGATTTTAGCTAAAGACAAGGAACAAGCGATGAAACTAATTGATGAATACAACAGTACAAATCATGAAAAGAGTTGAGATTATTTTAATAATCACCACGATCCTCCAGCTCCACCTCCACCGAAACTTCCACCACCAAAGCCTCCAAAGCCACCTCCACCTCCTCCGGCAGAACCAATCATTCCACCTCCTCCTGAAACCGTAAAAGTCTGCAGTATGGGAACAATTGTTTTAGCAAGTAATATAAAGTGATTGTAATCCTTTTCTTTTAACCATTCATAGGCATCTTCATCTCCATTGAACAGGCTGATTATAGCTGCCCATTCTTTTTGATTACTTCTTGTGAGATAAGAAAATGCATCTTCATCATCATTGATTGCTGAAATAAATGCAGATAGGTTAAAATATCCGTTGCCTAACAACCAATCTAAGGCTTCATCATTGTGATTCACTAAAGTATCGCAAAAAGCTGCTAATTCAGGAAAGTCAGTATCAATCAGCCATCTTATTGCCTCTTCATCTTCTCCAAGTGCTCTAACTAATACAAGGATTTCTTCTCTGCAATATTTTTTCGATGAATCAAACATTATCCCGATCAATTATTTTAATCAAAGATAAATAAATCGGAATCACATATTAAAACAAACAAAAATTTCCAGTATTGCTGCCCATACTTTTTGTCCCATCATTGTATCTCGAAGAGGACAATAGGGAATTGAACATTACTTTTTCGCCCCTAACTGTCTCTCAAAGAGGACAGTGGGAAATTGAAGATTTTCGCCCTAACTGTCTTTCGAAGAGGACAGTGAGGAATTGAAGATCTAGCTTTTTACAATCCCTTGGCTATTTTAATAAGATCTGTGCTATAGAAACGATAACTATTCGGATCAAATGTTCTAGCATTATTTACCCAGTTCAATACTTTGTCATAGTCTGTATCGCCTTTATATTCTGAATTTCTAAGAAGCAAACCAAAAGATGTTATAGCAGATGCAAATCTGAAATCTTCTGAGGTTGAAGCAAAAGGAGTCAAATCATCCGTTGCTGCTTTAACAATCAACTCACTTACATCGCTATTTGGTTTTTTATATCGAAAATTTATACTGATTGGATGCGATCCTCTCAGAAATGCAACTTGCGTTGACTTTATTTCATAAATAGCGGTAATGGTCTGACCAGCACCAATTTCACCAGCATCTTTGGCATCATTCGTAAAGTCACTATCATTCAACACCCTGTTTTCGTATCCGATCAAACGATATAATTCCACAACAGCCGGATCAAAATCAATCTGGATTTTAACATCTTTTGCTACTGTGAAAAACTTTCCAAACTCATCAATAAAAACCTTGCGGGCCTGCAACTCATTATCAATGTATTCAAATGTTCCATTTCCATTGTTGGCCAATTGTTCCAACATTCCTTCATTTAAGTTTCCTGTACCAACACCAATTGTTGTCAGAAAAACTCCTGATTCACGCTTTTTCTCAATAAGTTTAATGAGTTCATCCTGATCGGAAATTCCTACATTAAAATCACCATCGGTGGCAATAATTATCCGATTATTTCCATCTACTACAAAGTTCTCTTCAGCAATTTCATAGGCTCTATTAATACCTCCTGCACCAGCTGTACTGCCACCGGCACCTAATTTATCAATTGCTTTTCTTATTTTTTCTTTATCGTTGGTCGAATTTAGAGCAACTCCGGGACTACTGGCATAGGTAACGATAGCCATTCTATCAATATCCCGCATTTCATCAAGCAAAAACTTCATTCCGGTTTTCACTAATGGTAATTTGTTAGCACTGCTCATTGAACCAGAAACATCAACCAGAAATACAAAATTTGAAGCCGGATAGTTTTCTTTAGCGATTGATTTCCCCTTGATTCCTATTTGAATTAATTTATGATCGGCATTCCATGGACATTCTCCAACTTCGGTACTAATGCCAATTGGATGTTGATCAATCGGATCAGCATAATTATATTGGAAGTAATTTATTAATTCTTCAACACGAATAGCATCCACCGGAGGCATTTCTCCTCCTTTTAAAAATCTGCGGACATTACTATATGATCCTCCATCAGCATCAATTGAGAAAGTTGAAACAGGTTCATCAATTGCTTTTACGAATGGATTTTCACTGAAAGTATTGTATTGTTCCCCAGAAGAAATCCCATTATCAAAACCCAAACCCATCGGACCCAAGGCTCCTTCCTTATAACAAGAACTTAAAAGAACAAAAAGAGGAATAATGGCAAAAAAAAATATTTTCTTCATCACAAAAATTTTAACCGTTTAGTATAGCATTTAGATGCTGAATGCTCAATTTGGGTTGCGAGTAAATAAAAAAAAAGTCCATTGAAATTTTCAATGAACTTGATATTGATTCTATGATTCCGGATCTACTTTCTTAGAACAGATATTTTAAAGAAAATCCAAAATCAAATAAGCCTTTTCCAAAAAAATGATTAGGCCCAAATAAATTAAAATAGGGTTTATAATCGGCACTTGCTGACAAAGGGAATGTTTGAAATCTATATTCCAATCCAAATATGCCATCAAATCCGATTGCCGGATAAGTCCTTCTATTTGTTCTTTCAAAATCGAATCCATAATTATCAAATACATGATAAGAATAATCTTCTCTGTAATATCCAATATGACAGCCAAATCCATAATAATAGGTAAACCTTTCTCTTGCCAAAGCTGATGCTGGTTCAATAAATTCAAGGATTCCGGTTAGTAGACTACCTCCATCCCTTTTTCCCAAAATCAGTTCATATGCAGTTTGACTCGATTGAAAAGATTTGAAGTTAATTCCAGGTGTTAATCCTGCTCGCAAACCTATTCCCTTATCCTGTGCAAAAGCAAAGTTTACACTGATAAAAACAGTAAAACCGACTAAAAGTAATAGCTTAATTAATTTCATTTACCCAATTTTTATAACTCGATGATATTTCCTGATCCTGTGATATTTGAATATATTTTTGGTGATCCTGAATAAAAAACATCTCCCGAACCCGTAATGTTTACATCCAATGTATTGGAAACATCTACCCATACAGAACCACTTCCGGTAATATTAACAACACTTATTTCCTGTTCCATTTCCAACGATTTAATATCTCCACTACCTGTAATCCGATTCTCAGAATCATGAATTTCACCAAATAGTTTCATTAATCCACTACCAGAAATATTGGTTTCCAAATAATCGGCTTCTAAATACACATCCATATCTCCTGATCCGGAAATATTCAGTTCGACATCAGTAGCAAAAACATCAGCACGTATAAAACCTGAACCTGTAATACCCGCTTCAAACTTATTACTGACAATACTATCAGATACCATACTACCAGAACCTGCCAATAATAATTTACTTATATCAGGTGTATAAACAGTTATTTTTACTGAGCGGGATGGATTTAAACAATGGTTGTCTCTGCTTTTAATGATTAATGCTCCATGACTAACCTGTGTAGAAATATAAGGAAGGATATTCTCTTCAGCACTAATTATCACTTTCGACATTGTGTCCTGAATAACGATAACATCAAAGGAACCATAGTGTTTAACCTCATCAAACTCATTTAATTCCCGGCTTTCCTCATCCATGTTTCCATTTCCCCGAATACAGTCCAGAAAATCAAAATAACAAGAGTTTAATCCCAGCATGATTACGCTTAATCCTAATACAATAAATCCTGTTCTAATTACTTTTTTCATGTTTTTAATTGTTTATGTGAAGCCTGAAATCGTAGGTGTTTAGCAATCTTTTAAAAAAATGCTACTATGAATTACATGATATAATTTCATTTGATTTCATACTTCTAATCTGAAATTTTATACAACCTTAAGGACAATTAATTAGCAATAGGGTTGCATGCAAATCAGATTATTCCTGAAAAATTTTAATAGAGCCTTTTTCGGCTTCTATCAGGATATTAGATTTAGGATTATTCCCTTTTTTTCCAGCGTATTTATTGGTGTCTTTTTCTTTGTCAATCAATTCTTTACTTAACTGAATTTTTTCTTTCGGATAGCTAATGCTGACATCCGTTTCCGTAATTGATATTTTGTAAGATGCCCCTTCCTCAATAATCATTGTAATATCTGTATAATTTGAAGTCACATCAATGGCTGAAAACAAATTTGAAATTTTGTCCATCCTCAATGCACCATACTTCAACCTTAATTTTAATTCCTTTTTAAAGGTGTTTAGTTTTATGTTCGAGAAATTACTGCTCCCTTTTAAGTAATCAATTGATCCTATTTCATATGCATCTCTTCTAGAGTCAAGTGATAGTGCGTCAATTTGATCAATTTTAATTTTGGAAACCTTACTTTCAATATCCAGCATTTTGCTTTTTGAAATATCCATGTCGGCATAACTAACTTTCATTTTTCCTTCTTTTATATACTCAATAAAAGCATGACCAAACCTGATATTGATAATCGAAGATGAATTTAATTTCCCAGTTCTCAAATCGCCATGCGACAAGTCAATTTGAAGATTTGGATTGAAATCACCCATAAAAACATCGCCAAAACTGTTTTCTATTTTGAGCTTGTTATTAGCAGGCATATAAACGGTAAAATCGATATCTACTTCGGCACCAATTGTAAAAATGGCATTGGTTAAATTGCTGATTTCAGATAGCAAATCATTCGATTCACTTCCAATAAGTGTTTGTGCACGAATGTAGTTCTCACCTCCTTGAAAGCTAAAATTCAGCAAGGCTTCCAATTTTTCGATTTTATCTTTCGTTTTGGCCCTTGTTTCCAAATTGATGACATATTTCACTGAATCCTTATTCCAATGAATAATTTCAACTTTACCGTACTTATTATAAACTTCAACCTGTGTTTCCGGTTTCAGTTTGTAGGTTCTTACTATTCTTTTGCTTTGCTTAATTTGTGGAGCAGCAATGATTGTATTGCTCATTAAAGCCAAAATAAAGAATAAACTTATATGTTTTAGTCGCATAACTATATTCCTTTAATTTCTGATGCACTCTCTTCTTCCCAATTCTCAAATTGCATCAATACTTCTTCTAAAATACTTATTTTCATTCGGTATGTTTCTATCATAGATTCAATCATTTGCTGTTTGTAAATATCCTTACCCAATTCATTTGCTAATTCAGAATAAGCCGCATCTAAATCTTCAAAATCATTCAATACATCTTCGCGTATATCTTCAAAATCAGCAGTATAGGTTTCCAGTTCTTTCATTTTCAAACTCACCTGATTTCCATAATATGCTTCAGCCTCTATTAATTCTACAATCTCAGGATCAATTTTCATTTCCTCATTGCTACTCAGCTTACTATCTTCCTGATATTTGCCAATCTGCTCATAGGCCACAATTGATATAACAGCAATGAGAATAACGGCTGCAATTCGCAGAGCATAAAAGCGAAAACGTCTTGAAGAAGCTTTGTTAAATACAATAACTTCATTTTCCTTATTTATTTTATCCCATAAATCAGGACTCGGGGAGTGAACGTCAAATTCGTCCCTGTTTTCCTGTATGAATTTTTCTAGCTTATCTTGCATTATTGCTGGCTTTTTATTGATTCTCTAATTCTATTTTTTGCTCTCATATATTGTGTTTTGGATGTTGAAACACTTATGTTTAATATTTGAGAAATTTCTTCATGATCGTATCCTTCCATGGTATATAATGAAAAAATAACACGATATCCTTCAGGTAACTTGCCTATTTGATCTCTAAGCTGGCTAACATCATATGAAATCTGATCGTCATTCATATTTTGTTCATCAATCTTTTCATATTTCATTACATCTTCTGATAGAAACATGTCTATTTTTCTCTTTTTCAGCGCATTGATACATTTATTAATAACGATGGATTTAATCCAGGAACCGATGGAACTCTCATATCTGAAGGTATGTAATCGCCTGAAAATATCAATAAAAGCATCCTGTAGCACATCCTCTGCTTCTTCAAAATTATTCATCATACGATGACTAACATTGAACATAGCTTTTGCATACTTCTGGTACAACTGATACTGTGCCAGCTGGTTAGCCTGTTTAGCTTGCTCCACTAAATCCCTGTCTCTATTTATGTAGTCGACTTCCAAACCCAAATTAAATCAATTATAATGACAAGAAAAGGTTGAAAAGGTTGCATTAAACTTTATTTAATTAGATAACAATTATCTTTTGCAGGAATAAAGATAAAACTATTCATTTTGAATTCTATAGTTTTGTATGTATTGATTAATCATGTTAGCTTGGTTTAAAAATATAGGCAGCTATTTAGGTGGTAACTTGGTAGATAAAGTTAACAGTCCTTTGAATGGGGAATTGTATGTTTACCATATCAATGGAAGATATTTACTTAATGCCAAATCAACCAACTACAGTTTTGGTGAATTGCATACCGGATTCCAAAAAGCCTTCAAACATATTGGAATTGATCAATTAAAAATTAACAATTGCCTTGTGCTTGGCTTTGGAACAGGCAGTGTTGTGTCAATAATACGCGAGGAATACAAACTCAACTTTCCAATAATTGCTATTGAAAAAGATCCGGTGGTTATAAAACTGGGAAAAAAATACTTCAATATTGAGCGCTTTCAAAACCTGCAAGTTCTTCCTCAGGATGCGGCTACTTATGTTTTACAAAACAAACAGCTTTTCGATCTTATCGTATTTGATATTTATATAAACGATATTATTCCTTCCTATTTTGAAAGTATTGAATTTCTACATGCATTAAAAAAGCAACTCACTCCTACAGGAATGCTGCTTTTTAATAAAGATGTAAACAATCCAAGCATGAATGCATCTTTGCTTCAACTCGAAACTAATCTGAATACAACTTTTCCATCAGTAGAAAAATTTCAGCTGGTTAAGAACAATTATTTTTTTCGGGCTACAATTTAGAAATTCAATAACTGACAGCTTCTGCCGTTATTTCATATCTTTTGAATTTTTGTCTGTACTAATCTGAAAATATGGCCTCATATTATTGATTACCAAATACTTGTCAGTAACAAATTGCGCCTAAAGCAGCCATAATTTCCATTTTAACTGATGGCATTTTAGTTGAAATAAGCTAGTCAAATACAAAATGATTTTTTAACAAATTAAATTATAGGAGGACAAAATAATGACACTCGTAAGAATGAACAAACCAAGCAACTACTATCCAGCATATTCAAAGTTTTTTGATAATTTCTTTGAAAATGACAGGGATTTTTTCACACCAAAGGCAAAAAACAATTTACCAGCTGTAAATGTTGTTGAAAGCAAAGAAGAATTTGTAATTGAAGTTGCTGCACCTGGCTTAAAGAAAAATGATTTCAACGTAAAACTCGATAATGATGTGATTACAATTGAAACCAAGACTGAAGAAAAAGAAATGAAGGAAGAAATGAATTTCACTCGCAGAGAGTTTAATTACAGCTCATTTAGTCGCTCATTTACATTACCTGATAGCATCGAAAGTTCAAAAATTGATGCAAAATACGAAGACGGTGTACTAAAGGTTATGTTACCTAAAAAAGAAGAAGCTAAAGTAAAAGCTTTAAGAGAAATTAAAATTTCATAATAACGAATCAAGCTTGTTTTCAAAACCCTGCACTTAGTGTAGGGTTTTTTAGTTTCTGGAATAAAGCAGATACTTTTCTCTTATGAGCTTAAATTTCTGAAGATCTTCTTTCCAACTCTCTCTTATTTGCTCTTCTGTCCAGCCTGCTATAATTTGTTTTCTTAATTGATCGGTTCCTGCAAGCTTGTCGAAATAAGCTTTAAAAAATGTTGACTTATTATCAGAATGCTGATAGAAATCCAAAAGAAATTCTAAACTGAGCGACCAATATCCACACTGAAGCCGAGTATTACTTAAATCAATGCCTTGACATTCTTTCCCCAAATGAGGAGGATTATCAGAAACCCCCGGAATGCTTATTGGTGTAAAATAATAATTCCCTACATGAGAATTTGGTTTACCAATAATCTGAAAAGGTTTATTGGTTCCTCTGCCCACACTCACATCTGTTCCTTCAAATAAACAGAGATGAGGATATAAAGCTACAGCTTTCATATTGGGTAAGTTTGGACTTGGTGCAATGGGTAGTTTATAATGCGCTTTAAAATAAGCCTGCTCACAATCGCTCAAATGATGGTAGTAATATTCTTCACCATCTTCAAATGAAAGAGGCATTATCTTTAAATCACATTTAATTGCCTTGTTTAGCCAGCCTTCTCCGTTCACCATATTTGCATACTCACCAATGGTCATTCCATACAGATAGGGAACTTCATGCAAACCAACAAAAGAGGCAAATTCTTTTTTCAGAACAGGTCCATCTACAAAACCAATATTGGGATTTGGCCTATCCAATACAATCATTGCCACATTATTTTCTGCACAGGCTTCCATGACGTAGGACATGGTTGAGATATAGGTATAACACCTTACGCCAACATCCTGCATATCAAAAATAACAACATCAATTCCTTTCAAATCAGCCGCTGTTGGCTTTTTGTGGTTTCCATACAAGGAAATTATGGGAATTTTATCAGGTCCGTATTCTGAATCAGAAATAATGGCACCATCTGCATTATTTCCTCTGAATCCGTGCTCAGGTGATAATATTTTAGCAATATGAATATGCAGCGATAATAATGTATCTACCAAATGAACATCTTGTATGATGGACGTATGATTGGCAACAATAGCTACTTTTTTATCCTTTATCAAAGGGATGTATTTATTCATTTGTTCAGCACCTGTTTTTAACTGTGCATATGTTAAATTTGCAAACAAATAAAAAATTAAAAGTCCAATCA
>Ga0209045_1002280_pt1 | contig 14439 bp, 17 predicted proteins | sample SaaInlLV_10m_DNA_4_FD_184664 | JGI IMG/M metagenome (GOLD analysis project Ga0209045, IMG submission 184664) | Marine microbial communities from expanding oxygen minimum zones in the Saanich Inlet - Saanich Inlet SI072_LV_200m_DNA (SPAdes) (version 2) | ecosystem: Environmental > Aquatic >...
TAGCGAGGAACGAGCGGCTTTATGCCGGATCTGAACTTGCCCGGTAGCAAGCGTCATGGTAAACCACACCATTCTCCATACCGGCTCAGTCTCTCTTCATTGTTTTCATAGAACTTTTGACGCTACCTTTCTGTATAGAAAAGAAGAAGAAGAAAGGGCATCACATCCCGGGCTCAGGTTGACGTGTATACTCAACTCTCTCTGGCCCCGCCGATGCCCAATCCGAAAAGCTTATATACCTGTGATGCCTCACCATCCTTTTATGTTAAACGCTATGGATCGGGAATTGCACGAACAGGGCGGGTTTGGCAGCCAAGACAATCGCCTTGCGCAATGGATGGCAATGGTCAAAGAGAGCATGGACCGGACCTGTCAATTGAGCGTGGCACTGGAGTACGTGTCAGAGGCATCCCAAGCCGAAATCAGAGCGGAACTCCAACACGCCCTATTCGTACTGCGGGGAAATGTGCTGGTGCTGCGGCAGGCTTGCTGTATCGATGATTCGGGAGAAGGGACCCAGTCGGGTAGGGCTCGCGATCTCATGAAGTCGGCGGAGAACGTCATCAGACAGGTGTCGATTGGCCGCCCGGGAAGACCTCACGAACGCTGAGCTGCACTGGTGGGGAAGACGTGAGCAAACCGAAAGGTTTATATAGGCCGCTCCCTCATCTATCCCTCCATGGAAGCCGAGATCCCCGCCGCCGCATTGAAGAATCCGATGATCTCCGCTGGGTATCGCCTTTTGGAGTGGATAGACCGGTACCGGGAGCGGGTTCGTGGCCTGTTCTATGCCGTGATGTTGTTCCGAGAGAAGTGTCCGCACTGTGGAAGCTCTGATTTGGGCATGGTGAAGGACAGCTGGTGCCGGTGCCGGACTTGTCGAGTGGAGTTTGATCCGACTTTGGCCTTACAGACTTGTTCGGACTGCGGATCAGGGCTCAGCAAAAAGCTCTATCGCTATTGGTGCCCAAAGTGCCGACGGCCGGTGAAGTCACATTACTCCTTCGATGCCACCGTCTTTGATGCTACCTACTTCCGCGAAAGAATGCGCGAATCCCGCGAACGGAAACAGCAGAAGAGAGAAGTTTTGCGCAGAATGCTGGCGGAGACACGTTCGCTGGGGTTCGTTCTGGAGACCGAACTACAGTTGGCCGCCATTCCGGGTCTCGAAGAAGCACTTGACGGCTTTGTTGCTGAGCCGTTACCGAAGGGAATGCTAGAGCAATTCGTTCAGCGCCCGGCATTCGATCTGGAGGCCTATCGCACTCACATCCTGGAAATCGTCCAAGGCTGCGTATTGCACTTCGACGGCATCATGCCTTTGGTCAAAGACAGGCGTCTCGACCGCATATTCAGATTCATCTCTTTGATATTCCTCCAGCACCAGGGGCTGGTTGTTCTCACGCAGAAAACAGACGGTGAGATCCTGGTAGAAGACAATGAAGCTCACACAAAAAGATATTGAATTCTTGGAGAAGCTGCACGGGTTGTTGCAGCTCAAAGGCCTCCGGATTGAGAAGCGTCCGGGCAGGCCGAGCTACTTCGTGCTCCGTGGCAATTACGGGGAAAGGATTGACCGGTGCTTCGACATGACCCGGCAAGGGGTTCGATGGCGCTTCCACCATGTCTTTACTAATATCTATGTTGCAGCCTACGAGACCATCTTCGTGATCGAGCGCCGATTCGGCACGTCCTTGCGCAATGAGGCGATGGCGATTTCCAGAGAACGGGTGCTGCTCCGGCGTCGGTTCATGGGGGGCCAAATGGGGGAGGAGACGAGTAGGCCAGATGACAAGAACGAAGATTGAGGTCCAGCCAGCGCTTGTCAGGCGCATCTCCGGATTGGACGATTTGGCGAGGATTCTGTTTCCGGACAATCGGGACCATCGCCGTGTGTTCATCGCGATCTGGGTCGAGCTAAAGTACGCCGACGGCCAGTTTGTACAGTCATTCTCGCATCTGCCGACGAGCCACGGATTCTCTGAGCGCGTACTGGAGATCGTCAGGGCGAAGCTGAAGCGGATGGGGGTTCTAAAACGGGTCAGTCACTTCAGTCCTTGCCACGGCCACACCGGGGGTTGGACGTTCTCCGAGCGCCTTGCAGGATGCCTTGTCACACTCGCCACAGCAGTCAGGACTGCCCGAGTGCCAAGCGGCCGGAAAACGGATGAGCAAAAGGATCGGGACTCGATCCTGTATGTGTGATCCGCTTCTCGGACTTCAGCATGGGCAAGCGGGGTATTGCCAACCCCTGCGACGCTCTGTCTGGCCACGCCAACATGGGGTAAGCGTTGGCGCCAATGACGGTGGGGGAGCTTACTAATCTGTCCCGTTGTTTTCTGGAATGTCGCTTATCCATTCCGAGATATCGTCATAATGCTCTGAGATGTCTTTTATTCCCATCTGAATTGTCTCTTTATTCAGTCTGAAACGTCGTTCAAATGCTTCCAGTGAGGCCCCGACTTGTCGTACAATTGCCCGAGGGCTCAACAGGCAAAGGCTTTGTAGCCAAAGATGTTAAGGTGCTTGTTCGTAACTCGACAATAATAGAATATGAGAGAATTGGAGGACCTGGGATGTAGATTTGCATTGATTGGACGCTACGTCATTCCCCTAATCGTCAGTATGTAGGCGGTCGCGTAGGGGGCTCTTGAGTGTTGGGAAAGCGGCATCGCCATGGGTATTCGGGGTCCCAGTCCTGACGTCAATTATAGCCTTCTGGATCTCGTATTTGTTCCATACGGCAGTGGCAATCTGACGATCGACGTGAAAGAACTCAAGCTCAATCCCCGTGAGAAGCCGTGCATAGTTGGCACATTGTCGCCAGTTGTTTTCATTTGCCCATATAGCCAGTGGGAAGTGGAGATCATGCGTACGCCGTGTGTCGAGAAGCTTGGCATTGCTCCCGAAGAAGAGCATCTTGGCTCTCGTAACCTGCCGTATCGCTTCTCCGAGATCATGGAGTGCCGGCTTCAATTCTGAGACCAACCAACTGTCAGGTTTACCCTCGCCGGTCTGTCTGAACATGACGACATCAACAAACCCCTTTCCATAGCTGTAGGGAACTTCCGTGCCGTGGAGCGTGTAGCCTTCGGACTCTCTGACCCTGATGTACTCGCTCTGCATCCTGGCATGCTTCTCATCGAGAAGTGGTCTGCTATGTGCTGCTTGCATCATTAGACGGATGATCTACTCACCCGTATTTATACTTTTCGGTTGGCGCTCAGCTGTTCCAACTCTTTGCGTCTGAGCTGGGTCTCCACCGCTAGATTCAGTACGATTGATTCTCTTACTCAGGAGCCATGTCAATGGAACACACTAACCGGTGGCTTTCGTGGCAAATCGGACTATCCCAAAGATCTCATTTTACATCATCGCAAGCCGAATATTCGTTGTCGAATAATCAGGTATTTGTCCTGCTATTCTGCCTGGGTAGCACTGGAATGTTTCCGGTTGGCCCGGCCAGCTGGTCTGAATCCTCGGAGGTCGGTGGTGTCTTGTCAAGCTGCCCAGACTGTGGGGGGAGTGATTCGGTGCTGCTCCACATCGCGTCTCTCGGCGATTGCTCCGGCGTACGGCCCTGTGGAGCCGTCCCCCCCCCATAGGCCTTTGACAGTCGTGCACAGGACAACCCCCAGGGTCAGGCTGCAGCAAGAGTATCGATCTAGATCTCAAGTCTGACTGCGGCGCTGCGGTCCTGAGCGAGGAACACTTCCTGCCTGCAATACGGGCCGAAGGGATCTGTTCATGAAGCCAGCGAAGTGGATCCCAGGCCCAACTGTGATACCGGTTCTCTCCGGCAAAGCGCCGTGCCGAGACCGTTTTGGGAGGGACGGCAGATCTGGTGTTAGGCAACAGCGGCCCGCTGACGGGACCCATGAGCTCAATCCCACCATCACCTACTGCAGTATCCCGACGAGGAATCATGTCCCTGTCTGCTGTTCGGCTGGGGCACCAAATGACAAGGTTTTTGCCCGCCGTATTGTCTGGGTGACAGCCCCAAAGAAGCGTGTACAGTGGACTGCTGCTGCAGAGAAATTGCCCGACAATTCTCCCTTGTGAACTGCTTCCTGGCCATTTCGCATGGTTTCCGGTGGATCGCTCATCCTCCGGAAATCGAGGCCCGAGTTTTTGACACACCGGAGACATCCAGAACAGATTTTTGCCCCATCATTTCTCCCCACAGATCCGGCTGCCTGCGTAATTAGGAAGGGCTTTGGGCCCTGGGCCTGATTCAGGAAGCTATGCGGCGATCCCCGTGGGAAAGGGGCTTGCGAAATATGAACGAGAGTTCTGCGGCTTTTCACGGCTGAAGGTTTATCTAGTCGGCCGCTCATCGCGTCCCACTTAGTAAACCTTCCCCCTTCGCCAATCGTCCTGTTCGGGCTCAGGGTCGCCTAAGCCGGATGGATTGGAACTGTGGCGCCGGCGCCAGGAAATTGCTTTCTAATGTGGGTTGCGGTTTCTCCCCCACCCCGCCGAGACCCCCATAGATCATTTTCTTTTTCTCGGTACCTCGAAGAAAAAGAAAACTTCAACGGAGGTAATGAAGATGAATAGATTGAGAATACACGGAATTGTCGAGTACATAAAACGTGCGGATGAATTCCCGTTTGATACGGACGAAGTCGAAGAGGATCTGGGGAAGGTGCTGGAGTTTTTCGGCATAGCTGACAGGCTGTACGTTGATGAGGAGGACGTGCTTCGGATCGAGCTGAGGGAGTTGGCTCTCGCTGAAGAATATGCGGAGGTCGAGCGGATAGTCAGGCAGGGCGAGCTCCAGGTCTGGCTGAGCTGAGTCCTTGTGACTCAGCTTGTTTTCCTATTTTGTAAAACAAGCTTCGCGAACAGTGAAGCATACGGAGGTGAGAGCAAATGGTAAGTACCAACAACGGGCCTGTGACGAAGTTCGTCGCAGGCGGAGTGAGTGCCGCGCTTTGGCGGAACACACTGAAGCTCAGGAATGGGCAGGAAATAGAGACCCTCTCTGCTAGTCTGGAGAGGAGATACAAAGATCAGAACGGTGACTGGAAGAGCTCGGGGTCGTTTGGGTCGAACGACATTCCCAAGGCCATGCTGGTGTTGAGCAAAGCGTATGACTACATGGTATCTAAGGGGAGTGATGACGGGCAGGTCGTGACCGAAGAGGAGGTGGTAATGTGATCGATAGCCGGCAATGCCGGCTTCTTTCCAAGCACCGGGGCTCCAGTACCGGGTTCCGACGGGAAGGGCGTGGTCGATCGACCTCACGGAATACTTGAAAAGGAGCTATGGTCGGTTCCGAGGACCGAAAAGCTTAAATACAAGTATAGCTCCACTACGATTAACTATGGTCAACCAAGCCACATTCACAAAGCGAACGGCGAAATCCGGGGCAGGCCTCCTGGTCTGGATCCCTAAGGACGTCGCAGGCCTTCTCAGGCTCAGCGAGAGCGATATCGTGGAGATCACACTGAAGAAGCTCGGCAGGGGTGAGACAGGATCGTGACCAAGCCATACCTCGCTGGACCGCGTAACTTGGGCGGATTCACGAATCTTCTGGATGCACTGTTCAGTCCCTTTTACGGGCTGGACTTCAGTGTTTTCTACGACCGATATCATCCGATAATTGACTTTCTTGTCTTCGTGGCATTCTTCATTCCCGTTGCCAGGCTTACGCTGGAGAAGCGTTTTCCGGGGCGTGCCGGGAAAGCTCTGGCGGTAGCAGTAGGGACAATTCTGGCTTTATCACTGGTAGTCGCTGAAGCCAGTCTCGGTTTTAGTCTCAGGTCGTTTGGTCCTGTCGCCGCAGGAATTCTGATAGGTACAGTCGGCCTAGTGCTCTTTCTATTGATTAAACACGCCGGTGCCGGTACTGCCACAGCAGGATCGTTTGCCATCATCCTGGTCTACTTCATCCTCCGTGCAGTGCTACCGGACTTCTTTCTCTGGAGTTCGGCGAATCCCTGGTCGGGGTTCCTTCACAGCATCTTCGTCATCGCCGTGCTGGTCGCGTTGTTCCGCGTGTCTGCCGCCCTGTTCCATTCACGTGAGGCGTACACATCGATCGGGAAGCTATCGGACAAAGTGCAGAGCGTAGCAGGAAATAATCGGTTCGAAGCTGAGGTGACTACCAACAAGAAGGAACTGGGCCTTCTTAAACATCGGTTGTCAAAGTTCACGCGGAAGGCGACGAAGGACAGCAAAGAGATTGTTGGGGAAGTGCGGGATATCATGACCATCGTCGGGGAGAACGGCGCTGACCAGAGGGCGCTAGCAGCTATCGGCGAGAAGCTCAAGGTGATCGCGCCGAAGGAACACAGAATCGAGAGAGAACTGAAGCGAATCGTTCGGACCGATCTCAAGCTGAAGGCATTTGATGTTTCCGAGATCGCTGACCTGAGGAAAGGATACCGGGCACTCCCCGATGACCAAAAGAAGGCCTGTCGAATGCAGTTTTTGGAGGCCCGGGAAAAACTGGGTGTCGAGAAGAGGGTCCACGAGCTGACCCAAGCAGTGCATGAATACCAGAAGCAATTCGCGTATCTCCTGGGAATGGCAGTCCATTCGCTCACAGCTGCCCGGCAAGACGACACCTTGCAGTGGTTGGGAAAAGCGATTCAAGAAGAAGAGAGAGCAGAACATGTCCTGGAGGGCATCCTGGGGCTTGAGAAAAAGCTGGTAGCGTTGGCGAAGAAGCAAATCCAACAAGCGCAGGCGCAGAACTGAGGCCCCCGGCCCGTCGTGTTCATCCACGCAGGGAAGGACGGTCTGTTCATCACACAAGTGGACAGCATCAGCGCTTCGTCGGGAAATGGACTGCTCGTAGCTGTTCGAGCGGGCTGAGTTCTGCGGGAGACGTTGGTTCTACGGTTTGCTCTAACCGGGTCACTTCCACACGCCGCACGTTCTCGAACGCCGGCTGGTCAACCGATAGATGTGGCGGACGCCAGCCGTCGTGGAGCAGTATGCGGATGAAACTCCCCGCGAGGTACAAGAATGTGGCGACAACGGCGATGCTTCGGCAAATTCCTATCATCTTATTTGTCCTCCGATTGCGAAGTGGTCTTCTATCATTTCGGCAGCGTTTTTCTCCGGCTGATCGCGGTAGGCAATGCCTCGAAGGGGATTAGTGACCGATACCAGGCGTGACTGGAGGCCCCGTTCGTCCTTGGCCAAGCGGAGTTCCAGTTCGGTCATTGCTTTTTCTGCCTGGGAGACGATGCCGGTTCCCCGGCCTGGGAGACACGGATGTGTCGTCGCCGGAGCCAGCTCTTTCTGAATTGTCACGCGCTGGTGCCTAACTTGAAGGGACTGGAGCAAGGCGGAGAGTTCGTCACGTCGCGCCTTCGCCGACTTGATGTCTCGGTTGGAATCACCGATCGCCGCACGGATGGCTTGAAGGTTCTGTTTTCTCATGGCCAGGAGGCGCTCATTACGCTGGTACAGCGCCAGCTTCTCGGTGGCATCGCTCTCGATCTCCTCATGCGAATATGTCTGCTCACCGATCTCGTAGTAATCTTCCTTCCTCGCCAGAAAGTTGGCGGCCAACTTGAGCACCTTCTTGTCTTGCACCAGGCGTTCACTCATCTTGGCTACGTCCCGCGCCAGCACATCGGCATCGACAGTTGCCCGTACCACTTGATCTCGCTGTCGGGCGATGACGGCACTCAGATTATCCAGCATTTTCTCGACCCTCGAAAGCTCGACGCCAATCGGGATATTGGCTTTGACCTCTTTCCGGACCTGAACAGCGGTTCCCTGCACGTATGACCACGCCTCCCGCACGCCGAACACCCCGACTCCGAGTACCACTCCAAGAACTCCAATCATCGCTGCTGTTTTCATTTGGCTGTACCTCCTTTGACTGCACTAATCCGTTACGGGCTCTATATTCGTTATGCCACGGATGCGCGGGGGAGGGGCTGTGTGTAGATAGAAAAGCGGGCGTAAACATGAGGCACATAGGACTGCCGAGCCGGGAAGATCGGGGCGTCCGTAGGCTGACGAAGCCGAAGCTCGGTCGGCAACCGGTCTTGGGCATATATGGGCACGTCCGCGTCATCACGAACGGGGCGGCGCGTGCTTAGCCGGACCAGGTTGAAAGCCAGCAAGGTGGCGCGATTCCGGCAGAGGGGCTATGCAGAAGGCGTGAACAGGAATCTGAGAATGTCCACGGAGATGGGTACGGCCATCGTCCTGGCTCTGGCCATCGGGATCGGGTTCTACTTCAGCTCGATCTGGGTTGGGATTCTGGCCTACTTCGTGATCTTCGCGGCGTCGAGTTTGGCTGGGCGTCTGATCCAACGCAAGTAGGTGTTCAGGGGTGGTCGGGCCAAGAGTTCCTCGACTGCTGCTGCGCGTTAGGCGGAAGAGCACCACGACGTGGGGTGGTCTCAAAAGGTGCCGCTGTACTTCACTGACGCCCAGTAGTATGGGTGGCGTAGGGAGGCCTGGAGCGCTTCTTCCCGCTCACGCAGTTTCTGTTCACCTTCCGCCGCAGATATTCGGGCTCGCGGTTTGGAAGCAACTGCGGCTGTGCCGCTCCGTATGGACTTCAGCGTGGATTGGTAAGCGCGCCACGGGTCGGTGTCACCGCGCAGGAGTTCAGTGTAAAACGCCAAGGTAATGAGAGAAGCCAAACGGTCATCAAGCTGGTAGAGACTACTGACAGTGCTCAGGACGCCCGACTGCATAAACAGCCCATCGATTCCATGGTAGTGCTCGTAGCCTTTTGCCCATGTCTCGCTGCGACCGGTATGGCAGGCGTTCAGGACAGCAACCGGTATCCCGGCGAGAGGGAGTCTGAGGATGTCAGCGGGACCAACAGGACCGCCGGCCAGATGCAGGCATCCTACTTCGCCGTGACATGAGAAGTCAATGCATACTGTCCGGCCATGCCCCCGCTGCAGGGCAGCCCCAAGAGCTGACAGCGTTGCCTCTTTGCCACCCAAGGGCCAGAGGCGTTCTGGCGGTAATAAGGCCTTGAGGGCCTGGAACGCCGACCTACCGTACGGTAGCGGGCTCTGCTCGGCGCTGAAGTAGAGCGCCATCACAAGGTCTCTCGGCGTGGTCTCCTTGGCCGCCATCTTACTCCGCCAGAGACGGTGACTGAGGGTGAGAGACGGTGTGTAGCAGACATCGAAGCGGTCGGCGAAAACGACATCGTTGTCGACCCTGGCCGCATGGAGAGGAATGGCGGTCAAGTAACCGTGTGGCGACAGGTAGATTCTCTTGTATCCTGTGGTTGCCAGAAACGAAGCCAGAGGCGTCACTATTCCGGAAGACCAGTCAAGTAGGCGGACTAGCTTCTCCTGAGCAGAGATTGTGGCGGATCCTGACGGTAGGGCCTCGCGGAACTCATTGAGTGGAGAAGGAGGGAGGTATCCCCCGCCGAGCTCGATCAGATGATGGGTTATGGCCCCCTTGTCTGGCACGATGCAAAGGAAAGACACGCCGTTCTGGCTGACCAGGCATTCCACAGCAACGCTCTCCGAGTGTCGCAACATCGCCGCCAACTCGCCGCTGGTAAGCGGCTCAGCATTGATCCGGCGCGCGTATTCCGGGGCGACGCGGCGCAGTTGGTTGTAGATTCGCTCTCGGTCAGAAAGCCTATCCTTGAGCCTTGCGAGGTGTTCACCACTTGGCCCGGAGAAGCTGCGAGCGGGAGCTGGCAGTCCCCGGGCATCGGGGGCGACAACCACTGCAGAGACACCGACCTCAGGGGAGTCGTTGGCTACAAGGGAACGCAGCGCTGAAATCTCGGTGACGACTTCCCAGTACTTGGAGGCGCCTGGGACGTCATCAGGTACTAGTTGGCCGAGGTCGATTTCACCCAGAACGGACATCGCCCGGAGGCGCTCAAGACAAGCCAATGCCTTCTCCCAGCGCCGCGTGCCTAAGTAGAAGCCGATGGCGGAATGGAAGATGACCGCGGCATGATTCCGGACAAACTCGTCACGGACAGCGGGATCGACGGTAGAAGCATAGGTCTCGGCAAGTCCGTCAATGCAGGTTGAGAACCACTTCTCAGCCTTCTTGTTCTTCCCCAGCCAACTCCAGGTACGGGCCATCTCCCATGTCGTAGTGCTCTGCAGAGACAGCTGGTCGTTCTCGATAGAGGTACGGTATGCTCTTTCGAGTGAATCAATGGCCAAGAGCAGTTCTGCTTGCGTGGAGGCCTTGCCATCATGGCGATGGAGCATCGCGAGATTATGGTGCAAGCGTGCAGCCGCGAATCCCGCCCCATGCCCCTGATTTCTGCACTCTCCCAACGCATCTTCAAGGCACGCCTTGGCTTGAGCATGCGCTTCTGGGAACAAATCGCGGGGCAGGCGCGCATAGGCGTTAGAGAGATTGACTTGCGCTACAGCCCACTGCATTGGTGCGAGCTCTCGGCTCCATACTGAGAGCACAGCCTGAAGGGAATCGACCGCCAGCTTGCGATTCTCAGTGCTTTCGGGGCCCGACAAAAGGCCACAGGCATTGGCCAGGGCGTTGTTAGTCAATGCCCATAGCTGGGGTGCTGTGTCTCGGCTGGTCACTTCCAGCACGGCCAAGTAAAGACGCTTTGCTTCCCGGAGGTTGGCCTGTCGGTCACCCACCATTCGGTTGACATAGCAGATGCCAAGGTTGACTGCGGCATAACTCCAATGTGCTCGGGTCTGCTGCGGATCGAGCACGGTCAAGGCCGCCTGGAGGGAAGCGATTGCCTCCTCCAGCTTCTCGCCGCTCCGCCCAGCATTCGCCAGCAGTTGGGCTCCCGCCAAGTTGTACTGAACGACCGCCCAGTCGAGGGGGTGTTCCTCGACTGTCCAGACCGACAGGGCCAATCGGAAATGCTCCGCCGCGCAGTCGCAGTTTTCGTCACGGTTGCCACGGTCGCGTCCAGCATAGGCTGCGCCGAGGTTACAGTGAGCTAGCGCCCAAAGCTCTGTGCTCTGCTCGCGGGTGAGAACCGTTAGGGCCTTCTCGCAACAGTCAATGGCCTCCTCGAGGTCCCCCCCGTTGACCCCAGTGCACCGTGCGTGGTAGGCTCGCGACATGTTCACCAGGGTCTGCGCCCACCCAAAGCGGTCATCGCGTTCCGCAAAGACTCCTAAGGCGGAACGATAGCACACGATGGCTTGTTCGGCATTTTGCGTCGCCTCGCCCTGCATGCGCTTCTGGTAGAGGTTACCAAGCGTCCCCAACAGTCCCGCCGCCTTCTGTGGGTGGGAACGGAGAGTGAAAACAGAAAGGGCTGCTTTGCAGTGACCAATGGCGACCTCGATGTTGTGGCTGGATTCGCCTCGGAGCCGCTGCGAGATGAGCTGGGCGAGAACACCATTGGCAAGAGCCCAGACTTCCGGAGCGTGTTCACGGTCACTTCCGAGTAGCACAGCCGAGAAACAGCTGATCGCCAGTTCAGGGAACTCCGGGTTGCTGGGCGCAGCCTTCAGCAGTTCCTTCCCGATTTTGGTCAAGAGATCACACCATTCGGCGGAGTTGTTGCAGCCAGTGATGCGTTGGAGCGTACGTACGTAGTCGGAGTAGGTCGCCGCCGCTTCGGCCTTGGTGCCGCGGTCGCCAGCAGCTGCAGCTACTCGATAAAGTAAGACAAGGAGCCGAGCCGCATAGGCCGTGCCGAGACTGTGGTTGACCGCTTCTATGCCGACGAGGACGCCCCAGTGGAGCTCAGCCATTTGGTCGAGAATCCTGACCTCGATGATCCACGGAATTTCCTCGCGCCAGACGGCTACCCGCAGATATCCGCCAATGAATTCGGCTATGGTGCCGGACTCTCCACGTGGGAGTAACGTGGCCAACTGCTTCAGGCCCTGTACGAGAACGTAACACTGCGCTGTCTGCGAACGGGCGAAGCCCGCGTCGGTCATCGCCGCGTCGAGAGGGTGTGCCCATTGCTGGACCTCTCGGAGAGGAAGGGAACGACCGCCATCTGTGAACGCTTGGACAATCCGCGCCAGTCTCGCTGCCACGCAAGAGGCCTGTGGTGATGGGAAGCGCTTCGGCACACAGCTCAAATACTCAGAGAGGCGCCTATTGCACTCGGGCTTGAGCTCGAACATCCCTTCACCTTTGGACGAGTACGGTAAACGGGAAGCATGTGACGACCAGATCCCCTGCATGGAGGACCCTACGGAGCTCGGAGACCGTGAGCTCATCCTGCTGTTCGGAAATGGGCAATGGCCTTTTGCTGACAACAAGGAGCATGTCGTGGCTGCCGAGCTCGGACGCGGAGAAACGGAGGCCGATGTTCAGTGGCGTTCGGTAGTCCCAGTTGGCATACATCAGCAGGGCTGAACTCTCCCGGCAGACGAACAGGGAGTGGTGGAGAGTGTCGTGGCTATCCAATAGCTCCACCAGCTGAGCCGTGGTCGGAATGAACTGGAAGAGGCCGATGTCCTCGGAGTCACCGTGTTCGTGAACTTCGTAAACCAGTTCCCCGGCAGCTATCGCGCCCGGCTCTGGGTCACCGGAGGTCTCCCGGGCGACCGCGACGCGTCCATCGGTGTCAAGACACGCTCCCGCAAGAATCCAGTCGAGGTCGATTCGGACTGTCCGTAGCAAGGTCGTCAGCCAGGGAGGCCATCGCATTTGGCCACCAGCCGATGCTTCAGCAGATTGCGATGGGCCAGTCTCGTCTGATACATCCGCCGCAGGGACGAGAAAGGCCTGAGGCAGCGGTGTATTGAGAGCTTGCCGGAAGTCCCGGCGAATCTCCTCTAGTTCCTCCTGAAGAGCCAGATCGTCAGCCAAACGCCTCTCCACGGCTTGCCGTCTGGAGTCGTCCAGGCTCCCAGGGTCATGTGCGAACAGCAACAGGTCGGTGTAAAACTCCTCGTCACCGACCTCCCTTAGAAGCCGTTCCAGCCCTTTTTCTTCATTGTCTTTCATCATTCCACCTGGTATGGCATGGGTACCACGTCTATCTGTTGCCTACTGGCTAAGCCGCTCTTTCAGTTTGGCCTTTGCCCTCCGAAGCCGTCCCCGGACCACACCGACCCCGACACCCAATTCATCGGCGACCTCTGTCAGCGTACAAGCGGCGGAGTAGTGTCTCTCGATGCAGACGCGTTCGTCCTCTGGTAGCGCCTGAATGGCTGCGAGTAGCCTGCTGGCGGCCTCTTCACGGGCAAGATGCATGAGAGCATCCAGCCCATCGCTGAGCAGATCGTCTGGCATGTCGACGCGGGTGGCGGACCTGAGTTTTCCCAGGAGCAAGCCCAAATGCGTTTGGGCCTTGAGATGTGGTGCCAGCCCCACTGCTGATACGGCCATACGCAGGACCGTTTGGAGATCTGGCCTGCCAAAAGAAAGCCCAAGGCGCCCGAAGAATTCCTTGGATAATCGGGCTGCGTTTTCACTTGGGTTTGGGACGCCCCACCTTTCAAATAGTCTCTTCCACTTCGCCGTCGGGTTTCCTGTGAAAGCCTGCCAGCAGTCGATCAGGGATGTGCGAGTGACAATACGGAGAGTAAAGCCGAGGAAATCACCCCGTCCGTCATAGTAGCGATAGGCCTTGACTACTATCTCTTGAGCTAGATCATCGGTCTCGCACGTTGGTGGGACGCTCCTTTTCGCAAGAACTCGCTTGGTGGCAGCAAGGGCGATCTTCAGTTCCTCGCTCGTTGGCTTATGACAGTCCTGTGGCAAGAGTCCGTTCCTTCCTGCCCATGATGCAGATAGAGATTCTCGCGTATCTGAGAATCTACCGCCTGCTCAGCGCACTGTCCATTTGACCACAGCTGGCGGTGTGGGGCACGCCCGGGGTGGGGCCCCAAGGGACGGCAATGTCCGCTGGGTGTCGCGGATGAAGAACTGCAACTGGCCTCCTGTTTCAGGCCTTGTCGGCTTTCGGTCCGTGCGGCGTATCGAATCCCGGGGGCCGACCGCTGGCCACGAGCAGCTGCAGTCGCTGCCGGAGTGAAATCCGCCATCTGCCCCCATATCCACACCGCTGGACGACGGTCAGGGCCTGTCGCCTTTGCGCTGTGCGTGGTCCCGGCGATCGCCTTCTCCGTGGTCTCCGGTGCACCAGATCAGCGATGGAGGGACTGGCGTGGTCCTCTCTGGAGAGAATCTCGGAAAAAACTCTGAACTGCGGACATGTCAGCAGAATTCCTCGTATACCAGGGCAGAAAAGCGACACCAGATGGGCGTTTCGGGAGCCCAATGGAGCGTCCCAAGGCAGGAAAAAGGACCTAACATGCTGACCTACATGACAGTGAGTTTCGTCGGCTGGTTGCTCGCGGCTATGGCGTTTGAGTCCGGCTTTGAGATGCTGAAGGGGAAGCGTGGTACGAGCATCTCGAAAGCAGATGCCGCGAAGGTGTTCTGGGGGGCGATGCTCGTCCTTAGCTTCGCTGCTACCGGGGGGTTCCTTCAGACAATAGCGTTGGCTCCCATTGCCGCGTCTCAGATCGATCTCAACGGACGCAACCCATCGGCTCGTCTCCT